>LNAP01000294.1_pt1 | contig 56561 bp, 74 predicted proteins | sample 602601 | NCBI WGS metagenome assembly LNAP01 (sample SAMN02440304, study PRJNA202911) | soil metagenome | biome: Subtropical and temperate rainforests or woodlands; isolation source: soil samples (1 kg each in a 20% v/v slurry with milli Q water) were... ...
CGTTCCTGGACTACGTCGTGGCCAAAATTACTCGCCCGCTGCCGCCGTGGCTCCCGTCAGACCGGCTCACAGTGGCAGGGTAACTGCCGGATTTAGGATGAAGATACCGAAGCAGGCATACACGACCGAGTTCAAGGAACTGGCGGTCAAGCGGGTCAAGGATGGTCAGAGCATCAGCACCGTGATCAAGGAGCTCGGGTTGGGCGACCAGACCTTGCGCAACTGGGTAAAAGCGTCAGCAGAAGGCAAGCTCAGAGGCGTCGGTGGCAAAGTTGTCACCCCTGAAGAAATGGCGCTATCCAGATTGCGCGCTGAGAACCTGCGGCTGAGGTCAGTCGAAAAGTGCGGAGTCCAAACGGCTTAAGCGGCTAACTGTTGAGCATAGTACTGCTGACTGAAAGCGATGGGCGACAGATGGCCACGGCGCGCCTGATTTCGGATACGGTTGTAAAAGATTTCGATGTATTCAGTTATTGATTATTGCACTTGGATTCTTTTGCCGTAGCGAAACTTTTCAGTTTTTTATCAGGGGCGGATTATTTGCTGCTTAAAGGACTACCTGGCTTGGCTACAAGTTGAAATTCGCTGAGCATGGTTGTGGAAATGCTTTAATCTGTCGCTGGGTTGCTATCGGTTTTCGGTGTGGCAGCGTCATGCGCTTGTGATTCTGGTCCAGTTGTTTCTGGATTGTCACCTGGCTGTTGTTTGCGTAGGCGTTTATCTTCTTTTTTTTGTTTTTTGGCTAAATCACGTTGCCGTTTTTCGTATGAGTAATTTGGCTTAGCCATTAAGAAGAGTCCTGGTTTTAGTAGATGTCTGCAGAGTATGCGCGCTAACGCCTTGGATAGTAAAACGGGAAAATTTGAACGGCTTCCAAAAGAAGGAGGCCGTTCAAATCTGGTGGGTTGTGAGTGGCTCGAACACTCGACCTACGGATTAAGAGTCCATGGTTTTTTTCTTCAAAATCAATAACATAGACGTTAATTCGTTCCCTTATTCAGGAAAATACGCCCCAGTATCTGCGGGGTTCGCCGAAGTTTTGGGGAACGAATTATCGCATGATTTCGTGTCTTCAGGCTCAAAAAATCCCAGGCTCATTGCTATTCCCGCGCTAATGTGATATTATTACACGCATTAGTTAAAGGATTGAACTTATCTCATGATGGCAAGAACGCATGTGGTTGCTGGCGCAGCGTGCTGGGTAGCATTCGCAGTCGTCACGAAAGCACCGATTGACGTACTGCATATTGTGGTGGCTATGGGTTCGTCCCTGCTGCCGGATATTGACCACCCTGGTTCGGTCTTTGGCCGCCGGGTTCGCCCCATATCCACCCTCCTTGGGGCAATTTTCGGGCATCGCGGCATCACCCACTCCCTCCTGGCTGTTTTTGCGCTGGCAATAACCACTGTTTATTTCGGTGGATTCCTGGATCACCTGGTTTCAGCAATCACCATCGGCTACCTGTCCCATCTTCTCGCGGACTGGATGACCCCTTATGGCGTCCCTTTACTGTACCCGTCCATGCGCAGGTATTCGTCACCTCTCACCACAAAAACCGGCGGGGTAGGGGAGTTGCTTATCCAGGTATCCATGATTGGTGGCTTGGTGCTTTTTTTCTCAAGGATGTTCAGTTGAACCCTTGGAAGGCATCCATCAGCCAGGCCGAATACCGAGCCCTTCTTAAGGCGCCAGGTTCCGCCACGGCGCATAAGATCAAAAGGGGCACCCCGGAAGAGGACCTGCATCGCGACGTGATGGCCTGGGTGAATCTGCACTTGGTTCGCTACCCGATTCTTGAGTGGCTGATTCATCCGCCTAACGGCGGCAAGCGCCCGAAGGGGGAGGCGGGGAAACTCAAAGCCATGGGCGTTAAACCGGGCGTGCCTGATCTGATTCTTCCTTTAGGCTGCGGGCAATGGAAAGGATTGGCTCTCGAATTAAAGTCACCAACCAACAAAACATCGCCCGCTCAAGCTGCTTGGCTTGCTCGGCTGGAAGCCGACGGCTGGCTTGTGGGCGTGATTCGGACGTTGGATGAAGCCATCGACATTCTTAAACGGTTTTTGGCAGGTCAGCGACCCTGCTGATTTTCAAAATTTCAAAAAAAAGGTAAAATTGATGCTTATCGTTAGTAAAAAATGCAGTTTTTTCACTAGAAAGCAAGCGTTTTCCCTTGTGCCACAAGGGAATGCAAGCGATCTATTTCATCACCCCCTTGATTGAGGGGTGCTTAGAGGCACGCATCGACTCATCGACGCGGCGCAGGTATTTCATCACCCCCTTGATTGAGGGGTGCTTAGAGGAAGAGCGCAAGCAGGCACCACATGGCGCGGATTTCATCACCCCCTTGATTGAGGGGTGCTTAGAGGGCCGTGGTCTGCCTGCCGGTCTTCGCCTGCATTTCATCACCCCCTTGATTGAGGGGTGCTTAGAGGCGAGATACATCGGCATTGCACCAACCACCGATTTCATCACCCCCTTGATTGAGGGGTGCTTAGAGGGACAGCCGGAAGCTCTTGCCGTCTGCCTCCATTTCATCACCCCCTTGATTGAGGGGTGCTTAGAGGGTGCCACAGGATGGCGCTTGATGGAGCCCTATTTCATCACCCCCTTGATTGAGGGGTGCTTAGAGGCCCGACCGAGTCACGCGCAACTTTTCCTCAAATTTCATCACCCCCTTGATTGAGGGGTGCTTAGAGGTATCCGGCATGACGCTCGCTTCGCTCACTAATTTCATCACCCCCTTGATTGAGGGGTGCTTAGAGGGGTAATCATGAATTTGAGCCACGTCTTTGCATTTCATCACCCCCTTGATTGAGGGGTGCTTAGAGGAGCCACGAGTTGCTCATGCCGATACTCCCAAATTTCATCACCCCCTTGATTGAGGGGTGCTTAGAGGTTGCGCACCGTCTCGCCGCTCACCGTTTGCATTTCATCACCCCCTTGATTGAGGGGTGCTTAGAGGTAAGAAACACAATCATCCCCCCCCCCCGACCTGGATTTCATCACCCCCTTGATTGAGGGGTGCTTAGAGGATAATTGTGCAACAGCTTGTTGCACAAAAGAAGGTGTGCCCCACCCGGAAAAGCCCTTCTGGGCTTGCTTTTCGTCGCCATCTGGTGTATAATCAAAGACGTAAACAAGTCGCTTCAAATAAATAAAGGCAAGTGTATGGTGGGAGAAAAGAATGAGCGGAAACAAAGAATTTGTAGAACCAAAAGATGACGGCGAAAACTGGATGCAGGATTGCCTGCGTTACCCGCACAAGTCACTCGATAATGCGAACATGTACGCCATAATGACTGGGCAGGCAGAGACGTGGAAGCCGCTTTACGTAGCGATAGAGACGGCGGCTGATTTGGGGATTTCCCTGATGGAGAGCGGGCTGATCCCGGTGGAAATTTCAGGACTCGGGCTGCTTGGATATGAGGTTCAAGCCTATGCCGAGGCGCATTGTGGTGACGATGTCCGCTTCAGCCAGTTTCTTGAGGCGACCAAAGCCCGATTCCTGGTGGATATTGTCACCGATGACGCCGCCAATCAGGAGATCGAAGCCCATACTAAAGCGCATGGACATTCCGGCAGCCTGGGCATGATGGCAACCGCAAGTGCGCGGGAAGCAAGCACCAAGAATTAACTGCGGACAATCCAAATGAAAAACACCCAACAGCAAAGCTGGTGGGTGTTTTGGTCTTAGGCAGAGAGAAGCAAAGCTCTCTCTGCTTTAAGCCTTGCACCGTTGTAGCGGGCAAGGTAGTCTAACTGCGCGCTGATCACGCACAACTTCTCTTTACTTCTAGGAAATATAAGTTCACCTTTCGTACGGCAAACCTCTTCCAGTTTCAAGAGGTCTTCATATCCCTCTACTTTGATTGAAAATACACCAGAGATGAAAGATTTCATCTCTGCGTCAATTTTGACGCCTCCAGCCTTGATGAAATCTTCACGCATTTCCGCGAAGCGACTTATCGTTTCCATTGAAACTGACATGATTTTCTCCTTCTTGCCGCCTAGCAAAAAAGACAAAGCTCCCGTGTAGAGGCGTTCCAACCATCCGTCGATGATGGCTACACGGGAGGAACCCGTTATCGGTATTCAGAAGGTGTTGCCGGTGCGTGAACACTTAAAAACCTTCCGATACCTAAATTCCAGCGCACCTGCTTTTACTATACGGGCTACGGACAACTCCCTGCGAACCCCTCATACCGAGGAACAGAAAAGGGAGCAGTAAAATGCAAGTCGACCTTAATTTGTTAGCAAAGATTGTTGGTAACAACATGAACACCCGCGTTGTTACGGGTAATAACTTCGCAATAGGTAAAGATAAAAACGGACTTATCATCACCATTCCTCCGCTGGCGGATGGTGATGAAGATGAAGCTATCAACCTACGGGCAGGACTGTGCCATGAGGCGGTAGGCCATGGCAGGTTTACAGACTTCGAGGCAAAACGCGGTCCAACCCCGTTGCATCTCTCCATGGAAAATGTATTGGAAGATGCGCGCATTGAGAAATGCGCCTGGAAGGTGTATCCCGGTGCACGTCGCATTCTGAGTGATGGGATGGTTGTTTTGGTAAAACAAAACAAGATTAGACGTGCAGGCACGGAAGATTCGCCCGCAGAAAAAGCGGCGATAGCAATTCTTCTGCGCTTAATGGTTGAAGAGCTTTCTTACTCGTGTGGGATCAACTGGCGAGATGACTGGGCAATCGCTGTCTCGTTTTTTGGTGACGAAGTGCTCAATAGGGTGTGGATACTAGCGGTAGCTGGGTATCAAACGGAGTCCACTGGGGATGTTATTGCCTACGCAGCGAAAATCGTCGATCTGTTGAAGACGGACACATCATCTGAACCAAAACCACAGAAACAGGAAGAAAAGCAACAGGATAAACAACCCGAGCAACCTCCTGAAAGCGGTTCTGGTAAGTATCCAAAGGATGAACAATCCGGACAATCCTCTGAAGTTGGGTCTGGTGGAATGCCGGAAGATGGGCAACCGTCTGACGGGGAATCCGGTGGGAAGGGTGACACGCCTTCCGGCCAAAAAACGACGCAGGCTCGTGATCTTGGCTCTATCAATCCGGAGGAATTTGATCGGGGAAATGCGCTTTCCAAGTCAGTTAATAATATGCGTCAAACCCCCATATCAACAGTAAATATGCAGATAATTGATGAAAGGCATAAAAACTTAACCAAGTTTATCGAATCACCTGATGCAAAGGTGGCATCTCAGCGGTTGAAATCTCGTCTGATGCAAAAGCTCATTTCGATTGTAGATGACGAGGATGATGGGTTAACTGACTGTGGATCTCTAAGTGGCACGCATTTAGTTGGTGCTGCACTGGGTGACCAGTATGTATTTACTGAACCCGGTACGCCGGGAGAGGGATTGGATATTGCGATCTCTTTTTTGATTGATATGAGTGGGAGCATGAAAAAACGGTCGCGTGATGTAGATTGCCTTTCAGCTACATGGGCCATCAATAATGTGTTGAATGGTTATTCAACACAAGGGGTGCGTTTTTCGATTAGTAGCTTTAATTCGAACTTGCACTTACTTAAAAATTGGGAAAACCCATGGAAAAGCGGTAATTGTCTGTCAAATTACTTCGCTAGTGGATCAACTTTTACCGCTCCCGCGATAAGGAATCGATTGGAAGATTTGCTTTTGGTGAAAAACAGCAGAAAGGTGCTTTTCCTGATCACCGATGGACACACCGACGAGATAAATTCATTGTTTCGCGCCGCTAAAGAGATGGATGTGGAAATCGTTGTAATGATGATTGGAGTAGAAGCATCAATGTCTCAAACTTACTCCATAGAGCTTCGCAATCTACTTCCAGACGCAAAGCGGATTAGTGTGGTTCCAGAAGGGCAGGTTGCCTCGGCAACAATGAAGGCTGTTCTTGATTTGTTTTAACCCCATCCCTGCCCGAATTTTATTCGGGCAGGGATTTTCTTTTGTGCGTAGGCATACTTTTACGATATTTCGCGATAGCAACATCCCATGAACCCCGTCATATTGACGGATATTAAACGGAGGTGTCGCATGCCTTATCAATACCAGGGTAATCAAACTATCGTTCGTCTGGCGGATGGCCGCCAGATTTTGCTCCTCAAAGGGTCGGTGTTGTCAGTTAATGAAATCGACAAAGGATTGGCGCCATTGATTGCAAACGGTCTATTGAAACCGATGGAAAATCAATTGAAACGGAAGGGGGTGGTGAATGAAAACATTCATTGAGAACTTGGGGCTGGATACGACGAGCCACGTCAGCGGAAATCAGGACGGGCTGTCTTATTTATCGTGGGTGAATGCCTTGATACTTGCAGGAAGACCGGCGCATGAAGTTAAATTTTTCAATGGTAAGCCATGTCTTGCAGTTTTTGATGGCGCAATTGTAGGCGTATCTATTGGTGATCAAGTAACCTGGTTGCCCGTCATGGATCAGCGTAATAACTCCATCAAGGCGGAAAATGTTAATAGCCGGATCATTAACGATTCAATTCAGCGTTGCCGGGTAAAAGCTATTGCTATGACAACCGGCATCGGTCTATCGTTGTACGCCGACTTTGGTGGTGATGGGCCTAGATTCGTTTCCGAGCTAGGGATTACTGGGGACACTGATATTTCTTTAATTCAACCAATGTCCATAGCACGGCTTGATGAGGCAGATGGTAGTGGTGATTTCGTGTATCTGAATTGGGCGTCTGCCCTAGCGGCTGTAAAGATTACCGACCCAGCGTTTTTTTGGGAAGTTAATTTTTTCCCCAGTGAAAATCCGAATGCACAACAAAAACCTTACCTGAGAATCAGCGACACCTTCATGGTATCAGTTAATGTGAAGTATAAAGGTGTTACGCATACGGAAATGCTGCCGATCATGAGCGATATTGACTTCAGGGCAAAAACAGAACCAACCTCTTTTGACTGGAATTATTCCGTCATGCGCTGCCTCACAAAAGCAATTGCCATTGTGAGCGGGTATGGGTTGTCAGTCTATGCGGATGAAATCTCTCTGCCTGTTGATGCGCCAGAAAAGGCGCCACACCCAGGCGAGGATATCGGCTGGTCAGGCAACAAGCCCGCCGAGCCGGTTGATTTAACCGATGTGCGGAAGTTGATCGCGGAATCACAGCAGGATGAGAGCAGTCTTTGCACCTGGCTAGGCGTTAAATCGCTGGAGAATGCCGATAAGGGTTCCATCGAAAAGGTGAAACTGGTCTTGAAAAAGATAATTCGCCAGATGAGGGAGGGCACACCTGCACCAACCGAAGCAACCCCAGGGTGACCAATGAGCGTCTGCGCACATTGACCATTTTTTGCAAACCAACCCAACCCGGACATCATTGATGGCCGGGTTTTTTTATGTCGAAGCGTCGAATTTTCTCTGGACAAAATGAAGCAATAATGATAAAATACTATTGCGGTTATAAGTATTTCAAAGGGAAAATATGCCATTAAGTGTCAATGAAGCGCTGAATTTGTGTAAAGAAATAATTTCAAACGAAAACGCCTATGCGGATAGCAAGGGGTTACCTATGGCGTGCCTGGTACTTTCTGAAGAGGTTCGCCGGCTACAGCAGGCATTGGATAAGGCCGGCAACCACTCAATGCCAGCAAATATCGGACGTAACGAATGGTTGCAACTGCGCGCCTGGTTCAGTGACGAGGGGCGAAAACCATCGTCTGTTGTTTTTCGTCCGGGAGCCGCCAGAGAGGCGGCTTATGCTTTTGAGGTGTCCCAAAAAATGAATGTACTTAATACGTCGAAATTCCTTCGCAATTAACCCCAACCGAAAGGGACATGATGATTTCAACAAGCTATGATGAAAATGAGCGTACTGCCGATGTCATTGATATTGCCTCAAGAAATGAAATTGCGCATACGAACGCCTTGATCAATGCCAGGCGTGACGCTGCGAACAAGCCTCAAATCCATCCGGACTTTGATGGCAAAACATGCCTGGACTGTGGTGAGGATATGCCTGTAGAGCGACTGGCAGCGCACCGCATTCGATGTACGCATTGCGAGTCAATTATTGAGAAAAGAAACCAGATGCATGCATAACACCCACACGCTTACACCGCAGGTCTATGAGTCGGTTGGCTATGCGCGTGTCGTCAATTATCGGAAGGATATGGCGCCAGACTCACAGCCTGAAGAGGGCGAAGTCGTCATCCCAGTAGACCGCCGTAATCTGGTGTTGGGTAATAAACACATCCTGCGCAACAAACTGGATTCCGCAGAACGCGAGCGCGTAATCGCTGCGTACGCGCGGGACATGGATCGTGATTTCGCTGTGCAGGGGCCGATGTACCGCGCAGTGCACGCCCTGGCTTTGCGGGTGTTGGCAGGCGAAAAGCTGTGCCTGGAGTGTTGCTGCCTTCCGCTCAAATGTCATGCAAACATCATTGTAGAAAGGATTGCAGAAAGGATTAACCGGATTGTGGTGAATCGCTCTTCGAACCCAGCGGAACTGAAGGCGTCCGCTGGGCTGCTGGATTCTGATTAGTGGGAAGATTAAACATTTTGGAGAAAATAATGCATAAATATATGACGATTGAAATGCCAGACGGTAGCAAATGGGGAGTACCTGTTGAAATGATTGCTCGATCCAGGGCCAAGCATTACGCCCATGAGTTTAATGGCGACATTGAGCGCAGTCTGGCCTTTGATACTATTCCGCTATTTGAAAGCGATAGCGACGAAATCAGTGATTGGGCTGTAAATAACATGAACTGGAGCGATTTCGACGGATACCAGGCGAAGCTCGCTGAGTCGCCGCCCATCGATTTCGATGAGGTCTGGCTAAGTGGCACGAAGGGGTTTGCTTAAGGCGTCCGTCACAAAGAATCTTTGACTATGTCAACATTCATCCTCCAAACAGAAAAGTTCTCACTAACCGAAAGGTCAGCCGTCAGGTATGCTTGCGCAATCGACGATTCCCTGCGGATTGCGCCACAAGTTTCCGTGGTGCATGATTTGAATGAATCGCCCGCGTGCCCTGTTGGCACGGTCGAGTTTTGCCGGGAGTGGATGCAGTCTCACTACATCCCTATTCCATCTCCCATCGACTACCCTGATTGCTTGAGCCAAGCCTTGGGGCGATCCGTAAAGCAGGCGCCATTCGCTTTGGCTCGCCTTGGTCACTGGGTCAAGCCAGTCCAAACGAAAGCGTGGGATGCGCACATCAAAACAGCATCAACGCATGCCGGCCCTGACGATCTTGTTTGGGAATGTGAGCCGATTTCCAAAGATCAATGGGTGGCAGAGTGGCGCGTATACGTCCTGCATGGGCAAATTGTGGGGGATGGGCGCTACGATGAAGGCCTGGATGAGTCAGCCCGCTATGACGCCGATTTGGTGCGATCCTGGGTGGATATTTACACTGTAAGCAAAACCGCGCCAGCCGGGTATGCCATGGATGTCGCCCTTATGTCGGATGGGCAGACCATTCTGGTTGAAGTGACCGACGGATGGGCGATTGGATACTATAAGGGGACATGCTCGGCTGTGGATTACGCCAGACTACTATCGGCGCGGTGGGATGAAATTAAAATGGGTGTGTAAAAACCCTCCAAGCCAAAGACAAGGAGGGTTTAAGTTTTACTATTTTTCTTGCGTCTCCGCGTCAAAATTAGCGAGTAGTTGCCGTGCTTCAATCATGCTGTTATAAACCGCCAGCGCGGAAGAATAGTAACCATCAGCAAACGCTTCATCGGTTTTATGCTCAAACTTACGCATAATCGACTCAAGCTGCTGCGTTACCTCTCTTAAATGCCGAATAAATTGTTGGTTCGTATTGACCACTTTAACAATTAAGGCGGCGTCTGCTTCCGTTAAATTCTCTGCGACAGTCTGTTTTATGTTCGGTGTAATTTTTGATTCTGAAAAAACTGCATACAGATTTTCACAGCCAAGTGCTCTCATTTCTGGGTGCAACTGTCCGACAGTCCAAGTGTTCATTCAATACTCCTTATCATGAAAACGCGGTGCCATCCTTGTTTAGGGATGCCATGCCGCATGGTTTTGAATGCGACAACAGTCGCTTGTGCAAAATGAGTTGCTATTGCGCAAAGGAATAAAAGAAAACACCCCACACGACATTGTCGTGTGGGGTGTTGTTGTAACTTATCAGTGCAAAGGTTGCTTGCGCCAATCCCAGGGCGGGACATTATTTGCATCCGCCCACAGCCCACGCTTGGCAGCACGGGCTTCGTTCTCCGCTTTAGTAATTTCCGGGCGTCGATTGTATCGCGCATAAGCCCAAGCCATCCCAGCGCTTACCTGGGCCAGGTTGGCGTCCTTACCTTCGCAAACTACACGACCAACCGTTCTCCCATACCGGTCCGTATCCATCACCTTGATGGCGGCCTGCTTACTAAAGCATAAACCAGCCAGTGCTTGACGGGAGTTTTGCCCCCATGGTTGCCCTGGCTTGTTGATCCCATGCCCTATTTCCGGCGCATCGATTTCGGCCAGGCGGATCCTGTGTTGTTGATTTCCACTGTCAAGCAACGTCAGCGTATCACCATCAGCAATGGACACGACACGACCTTGCAAGATTTCCGCAAACGCGAGACCCGGAAAGGTAAGCGCAAACAAAAACACCGAGAAAACGAATTTCAGGCGCATCGAATGATCAAACCGCATGATAATTCACCGCACCTTTCTGAGCCAGCGCGTCAAGGAAAGCCATATCCCTCTCTGCCCGTGTAGCACCCTTCCGGCATTCAAATTCAACATTGATTTCTTCGCCGTGAATTTGGAAAATACCGCGATACGCTTCCATCACCGGCTCATCAATCAACCTTGACTTAGCGGCTGATTTAATGACATCATCAAGCGACGAACCTCGCCCATTCAACCAGGACTCCACTACCTGCCCTGCGTCATAAGGTGACGGTTCGACCTTTATGTCCTCAAAAAGGAGATCATTTTTGTTTCTGACGTTGACGATTCGAGTGGCACAGACTGTAGACCAGTCTTCTTCGAATTGCACTTCATCTCCCATCCACTCACCAGTTTCTCGAACCTGATTGACTATCTCGATTAACGCCTCCTCTGTCAGCGAGGGGTCTTCTGGAATCTGGATCGTGGCATAGCAAGACAAGTCCTGCCCAATGACTACGTTGTACATGTAATTCTCCTTGTCATTAAAAAACGGAGGTCTACCACCCGGCAAGGGGCAGCGATTACTCTGTATTGGTTGAAAACGGACATCCTTAACGGGATGGCCGTTGGATTTAATTACGCAGCCGACTTGAGGTAGCGATAGTATGCATAACCCCTGATCTTCGACTGTTTCTCCGCTGTTTGAACATGGTATCGAGGTTCGATACCGCGCTCACGCATTACTTTGTCGAACAGGCTGGCATCGCAGTCCTCCTCCAGATAGGCAAACTCGCCTCTCATGTAGGAGTACGCCGATATGTCGTTCTCGATACCAAGCTCCACGAGCAACGAGAACGGCACTTTCAGCCAGCCATGGCCGGGATCAGTGTAAAAGTTGAACACGGTTTTCATCATGCTGGTTTTCAACGTGAGCCTTGAACCAGCCCCGTTCATCCATATCCACAACCAACTTTAATTCCTGTCGAGATGATTTAAGTGTACTCATCACAGCAGCCCCTTTTCAGCAAATGAAAGCGCTCGGTTTTCAGTAATAATGAAATGATCGAACACCTTGATATCCACCAAAGCAAGGGCAGATTTGAGAGCCTGTGTCAGCATTTCATCAGCCCGTGAAGGTTGTGCAACCCCTGATGGATGATTGTGGGCAAAAATTACGCTAACCGCATTAACGGAAAGCGCCATCTTTACAATCTCCCGAGGATAAACACTGGTTTGGGTTACCGTACCACGGAACATCTCACCTGCATGGATGAGGCGATTCTGGGCATCAAGCCATAAACACCAGAATGACTCATACTCCAGGTGTCCAATTTCTGAACACAAAAACCCCTTAACTATCTGAGGCGAAGATAGACAAATGCCTTCATCCTGCATTTGCTCTTGCAAACAGCGAACGAAAAGTTCTTTTGCTGCACCTAATGCAGGATGTGCAATATATGAAGCGCGTTCCTCGCACAACTGCATCTGGTTTGGTTTCCGAAAGCCAAACAGTTTGGCAAGCGGCCTGGCTGACAGCGCTGCTGCTGATTCACGGCCCACAAGCACAGCCAATAAATCAGTATTTGAAAGTTCCTTCATGGTGTCTCCTTGAGTAAATACTCAAAAAGCGAAGCCGCACCGATCCCTTGACGGGCGCAGTGAAGTCCCGCAGGGTTGATTTACGAACATCCGAATGACTCCGGATGTGATGGCATTCAAAAGGTATTGGCTTGGCGCAGACACATAAAAAACCCCGCATGGCATTGCCATACGGGGTGAGGTGGGGAGGGTGTCAATTACAGCTTCATAGCCTCGTCCTTTGCTTCAGAGAGTCTTTCAAATCGGTCGGTTCGGCCACCAATCTGATTCAGACACCAGTCCATGCCGTCAAACATGATCGATGCAGGGGTTGTACATACCCCTTCGCATCGTTTCTGGACAAGAAGCGCGATTTTTCCGTTGACCTTACCGTTGGCGGTGAAGTGAATCATTGCGCGGTCCCCTGTGTCATCTTTTTGGAAATCACGAGATTAGTACAACTCGCCGGTTCATTTCCCAGGATGGGTTGTTGGGCATCAAAGATAGCGGCTTCCTTGGTTGGGAACGAAATATCTGATCCATCCAGGACATTTCCAATCCAGAGCCATATACCCGCCTGGTCAGGATCCTCATTGACTTCGTAACCCAAAGATTCAAGCATCCATAGATCGAATGACTGTGAGGAGGTTGAACTACGCCATTCTGACAAGGCCGCCCATACTGCGGTTCCGTCTGCGCAGTTCTCGCAAATATGAACCCCATCTGAATGGACAAAATTCATTTTATCCATCGAACCAAAGCAATGCGGGCAAGTTTCAAGACTTCCCTCCACATCATCTTGCAATACAGCACCATCCATCATAGCTAACCCCTTAAGAAAGTGCCCCACAAAACTATCCCAAATGGGAGATAGCTCCATCGGGCGATTGATTGAATACGGCATTCAAAAGGTGTTGTCTTAGCGTGCTCAAATAAAAACCCTCACTTGGCATTGCCATGTGAGGGTGGTGTATTTATTGCAATGAGAACTTAGGATAAAGAAACTCTTTCACCCTAGCACACGTCTTTACATCTGACCTGCGTATAGGCTTCTCAAATGACATCCCTTCGATATTTCTAGCACGACTAAGGGCAACGTAAGTCTGTCCCGTTGCAAAGGCACCAGAGCCCAAATTGATGTGCAGGAACTCCAATGATTGGCCCTGTGACTTGTGAATCGTAATGCCGTTCGTCCATACCTACGCAAAGCTACCCATAGGTAGCTTTGCTGCTGGATTCCTGCTTCACCGAGGCCGGTTTCGTCTTGAGCTTGCGCCCAAGGCCAGCGCCTTCCTCTCCACAGGCTGACACGGTGGAACTCACCGCCAGATTCTTCAAATTGATTGCCGCGTTCACGTCTCGATCATGAACCAAACCACAGACAGGACACGTCCACTTGCGCACCGATAACGGCAAGGTGTCGAGCTTGTGCCCGCAACCTGAGCACGTCTTGCTGCTCGGATACCAGCGATCCGCCACGACGATCATCCCGCCACGCTGCGCCGCCTTGTAGTCCAGTTGCCGCCGAAACTCGAAGAAGCCCATATCGGCCACGGCACGCGACAAGTGCCGGTTCTTGACCATGCCGCGCACGTTCAAATCCTCAATGCCGATGGTGTGAAACCGGCGCGTCAGATCGGTCGTGAGTTGGTGCAAGCCATCTTGCCGGATGTTGCCGATCCGGGCGTGCAACTTGGACAGTTTGACCTTCGCCTTCTCCCGGTTCGCCGAGCCTTTGACTTTGCGCGACAAGCCGCGTGACAGCCGTTGCAAGCGGCACAACAACGTCTTGTGCGCCTTCGGCCCGGCGATGGTCTCTCCCGTTGAGAGCGTTGCCAGTGCCGATACGCCCAAATCCACACCCACCGCGCCTTGGTTTTCGGCTTGTAGCAGAGGCAGACTATCCGGGGTATCGACGGTGATGCTGACAAACCATTGATCAGCCACACGGGAGACCGTGGCCGACATGATTTTGCCGGTGAAGCGCAACGTCTCCCGCATCCGCACTCAGCCAAGATTGGGAATGCGGATGCGGGAGACGTCGATGCTGAATTGATCGTTGGTCAGACTGAACCGGTCGTGCAGACCCTTCTTTCTGAACTTCGGATACTTGGCGCGGCCAGCGAAGAAGTTCTTGAATGCCGCACCCAACTGGATGATCGCCATCTGCGGCGCGTTCTTGGTGACTTCCAGCATCCACGGGAACTGCTCGCCCTTGATGTGGTTGAGTTGGCGGCGCAGCGCCATTTGCGAAGGCTTAGGCAGCGACGCATCGGCTTTGCACGCCTCGTACTGTCGTTGCCACTCTGCCAACGCCCAGTTGTAGGCAAAGCGCGCCGTCCCGGCGGCACGGGCAAAGTAAGTCGCCTGCACGTTGTTCGGGTCGAGCGCGATCTTGTGGGCGATCAGCATGAGGCGGCCTCGACGGCCTGCTTCATGCCGTCGAGCAGTTTCTGGTTCTTGCGGCTACGGCTGCCGTAGAGCCGCGCCGAGAATACCGTGATGATTTCCAGCACGTCCTTGGCCAAATCTTCCTCGAAAGTCGTATCAACACCTTTGTTGATGATGAGCACCTCCACGTCTTTCGCTTCGCAAATCGCAAATACCAGTTCCGCACCGAAGCGCAGCAGACGGTCTTTGTGGGCGACGACCAGGCGACCGACGCGCCCTTCGATGATCTCATCCAGAAGCCGCTTCAAGCCTTTTTTGTTGTAGTTCATGCCGGAACCCAGGTCGGCAATCACCTCGAACGTCCAGCCTTGCTTGGCACAGTAGAGTTCAAGCACCTGCTTTTGCCTTTCCAGATCGTCTTTCTGGTCATGACTGAAAACGCGGGCGTAGGCGATGGTTTTACGGTCTTGGGGCGCGGCGTGAAACAACTCCGGCTTGAGCTTTGCCAGATCATACCGGCGCTGCCGCCCCGCCGTGCGCTCCGGTATCAACTTGCCCTCGACCTCCCAGCGCCGCAGCGTCGTTATCGACACACCCAACGCTTCAGAGGCTTCACCTATCGCCACATATCTATCCATAATGGATAGTATAGGTCAGCTATGAATAGGTTTCAAGTTGACTGTTCGAACCCTTTGCTTGTCTGCAATCGCAGGTTCGAGAGTTTGGGACTAAGGAAGCATCCCAACGTCGGTCTTGAACCTCCGCACAACGTAGCGGGCTGGTTACCGCTTTCTCTGGTCAACCGAGCTTTCTACTGCTCTTCCAAGCTCCGGCCTTTAGGCCGGGGTAGCTGACTGATCAGTACGACCCCTGATGGCACATAACCGCTTTTCTCGCAAACACTGGCAGCCTTCATCGCCGTCAGGCGATTGCCTGTCAGGCGATGAATGAGGTCCTTCACCACCACGCTAAATTAGTTTGTAACCTCATCAGGGGGGCGACAGGTAATCGTGCCTACCTGACCTGCTTTTTTCGGCTTATAGCCGTTTATGCGGGCGCGAGACCACAGGTATCCTTCAGTGTCATAAGACTTTCCGAATTCAGCAGATTTCTTCTTTACCCGTTCAGACAATTCGACATCCATCGGCATCACAGCGCCATAACCAGCGTAAAGCGTTATGGACGCGCCACCTATACCGCAGATGTTGGCAATGGCGTTTTGGCTGGGAATACCAAATTCAATTGTTTGAGATGGACGAAGCGAATCAATCAATGCGGAGTATTTCCCATTTTTGAACTGTGGCGGACTCACCCATTGCCCCCCTTGAGTGAGGATGGAGATATTTCCATCATTGATGGACTGAATCATGACGTAACCACGCCCACCATAGTCCGAGGGATCGGCATGAATTGTGACGCTCGCTGAGGTTAAGCACTGAAGGTAATGATTCCCAGATGGGCAAGCACACTGAGTTTGCCCATAACCAGGAGATACACCAATAAAGGGTAAGCACCCTTGCTCCCTAAAGCTGAAGTGACCTTCAAATCTGGCCTGTGGCGTACTAATATCGACTTTATCCCGTTGGAGTTTGAATTCAGTGTATCGCTTCAAAAACTCGGCGAAATCATCATTCGCCCCGACGTCCTGGATGACGGCATCTCCTGCCGCCCCCAACTCCGTTGCACTTGAAATAACAGGTGCGGATACGAATAATAGAATTGCGGCGGAAGTGGTTATGCGATTCATGCTTATCCTTTCAATTAGTAAATTTTAGCAATCGCCTTGTCGCTCGCCTCGATGCGCGCGACGGAACGTTTTACTGTGCGCATATATCCGGTTAGCTCACGCGGACGGGGGCGCATCCCGTCATGTATCCACCGATGCACGGTCGATTTTGATACACCAATAACCTCAGCAATCGTTGTGATGTCTTCACGAGGAATCCGAAGGGCATCAGCCCACTGACTCACAATTTCCTTCATTGAATGGTCGTCATTAGATAAATTCTTTTGGATCATCTCCTTTTCCTGCTTGAAGACCTCTTCCGCTGTATCAATTACTGATTGCGGTGCAACTGCCGTCCTTCCGTATTCATACGACTGGAGCGTTGCTGTATGGATATTCAACCTGGCAGCAAACCCCTCTTGGGATAGTCCGAGTTGCGATCGAATATCGCGTAACCTTGAATTCTGTTTGGATAAAGGTCGGTTAGGATCCCCCTTACCACGTCGCTTAACGATAGTTAACGGGTCACCACGGTCTTTACGGACTTCACCACTTGCAATACCTGGAAAATTCATTTTAATGGCCTCTAGCGCTTTTTGTTGTTCTGAAACGGATACGGGTAAATCATCATCGTTACTGTTACTTGTATTTATATCATTTATTAGATCATCTAGCAAGTTATCTTCATTACCCGGCAAAACCTCCCTGCGACGCCTCATCATGGAAAGCGCAACCCGCCGTGAAGTTTCTATCAAAATAGGTTCCACGTTATATTCAGGATCAAACCGATTGATTATGTCCGTAATGAAGATCATGAAAACCTCTTGCATTACGTCATCTTCGATTTCCTCTGCGCATACCTTACGACATCCGGCATGCGCAGACTTTTTGACCGCATTCATCAATAATGTCATCGCGGCCGGGTGCCGCGCTTTGATCTTGCTTACATCAATCTTCAAGAGTGTAAGCTCCGATGATTTCAGAGAATTCCTTCAATTGCACCTTCGCATCATTATCAAGGCAGGAAAATGAAAGTACGTATGCCAGAATGATTTCAGCATGCAGGTCAGGCGCCTCGGTTAAAGCCAGGGCAACATCCCCGCCACAAGAGGCAATCATATCGTCACCTGCTGAAATAGCCGCCAAGCCGACACTCTGGTCAGTCTCGGTGAACCCATGTGACGCCAACCATACGGAAGGATCAATCGATAAGACGCGCTTCATACTGTTATTCATTTCCGCTTTATCCCGATGTTTCAATCCACGCCCGGACTTGCTGGGCGAAATAATACGGGAGAGGCTGAACCTCTTCCGCGCTCGATTCCCCACCTAAAATTGGGTGGGGTCATTTCTTCTCTATCCCGATAAAAGTTTTACCCGAGTCCTGCCCTGTGATTTTGCAAACGCCTGGTGATTCCTTATTCACCCCAGGAAACACCTCGTCGACAATGGTCTCTTCAAACAAGTAATGAGGTGTCCCCTTGATAACTCTCTCCACGAAAGGTATCTGAAGCGTTCGCGCGGCAATGGCAAGCAGAGAAACGATGTCCATCTCCGGCGCCACCGCATCCTCCACCGCGTCACTTGATTCCGTATGAGCTTCATCGCTATCCAATACCGCTTCACCGGCAGCACCCTCGGCCGCTTGTGCAGGAGCTTGCCCGCCACCTTTTCCAACTGCGGCATTGTCGCCCCAGGAACAGCCAGTAATAATTGGCTTGTTACGGCAGTCCGGTATGTTTTCCGTGCCCGGAAAGGCTTCAACTTTGACAACAAGGATGAATTTGTTCGCGACGGAGGTATTCCCTTTCACATCGGATGACGTGTTAAAAATGGCCCGCTTTTCTGTGAATTTCTGGCCTGCATGCTCTTGCAGGAGCCACCCCTTTGCCGATAATTCAGCCATCAGACTCAACGTGAATGAGTGCATAACGCCATAGCTTGGCAGCGCCATATAGCTCTCATCCTGAAAGCGAGCAGCTACCGCGCTTCGGAGTCTTGCATCATTGATATACAACCAACCGTCATTCTTCCATGCAATCCTTGTTGTGGCATTGGTGCCATTGATGCGCCCAGGCTCCAGAAGCAGTGAATGCGTTACCGAGATGGACGCATCTCCCGTGAGCCCGGCGGACGTATCCGTCGCTTGAGCACCCATCTCACTCATACCATCCGTACCACTCGCATCGGTATCGGCAAAAATACCGCCACTTTGTTCGTTGATGACGGGTAGAGACTCATCAATACTCTCAACTGAATTATCGTAAGAATCAACGGCTCCACCCTCTCGCTTCCCGGCGTCAACATCCGCCGCAATCAATAATTCAATGAGACTTCTCGCCCTATCACCGATCCAGGTTGCTTGTGGCAGGGTGCCGATGTGATGGTAATACTCACAGGCGATGAGTAATGGCATTCTGTCTCGCCAGGGTAGTTTAGATACCTCTGGAATAGCACGTAGCAGCTTGACACCTTCAATATCATGATTCTTCCTGACCTCAGAAACCGTACCATTAGGCTCCAATCGATAACAGATCGTTTTACCTATGTCATGAGCAAAGGCCACCAAGGGTAGAATAGGGTCATCAACATTAAATTTATGCTCGATTTTGCTGCTATCGATAAGTGGGAACGAAATACCTCCGCTCTTGTTTTTATGCCCACGATACCGCCATTCTTTTGCCATGCGGTTGATTGAAGCAACCACATTCAAGGAATGCTGGATCAAAGTTAATCCACCATGTCCGCCTAACACAGGCGAGGCAGGTAATTTTGGACTCACCAGCATCACTTCAAGAATGGCTATCATCGCTTTAGCGTGCTCAGGGTGTTTCTTTTCGTAATCACTCCACCATGCCGTATCGGTCAATGGATTAACCTTACCTGATGACTTACTTGGTGGGCGGCGGGTAACGATAATTGACCCGACACTCAATATCGCGCCACGCAACGTATGGCGCGCAAGATTTTCTTTTATGGTAGAACGCTTGGCAAAATCAATCGCAGCCCAGGTGCCAACACCCATGGCTACGCCGATAACAACAACCATCAGTGCGTATGACAAGTGCTGAGAAAGCAGGCCGAGACTGAATTTCCCGGTAAGAAAGAATAACAGGATGAACCAAAATACCGCGACAACGAGATGCGATCGAAGGATTGGATTTTTCTTTTGTAATGCCATGATGGATTAAAAAAAACTCTTTGACCAGGAAAAATTACGTTTCAACAGTCTTTCTGGCGAGCGCCCAATAAGGAATACGTAACCAAATCGCCAGGCAACCAACCCATCTTTCCCTAACTTTTCAAGAGTAGGCAAAGGGTCTTTGATACCAGATAATTCAGTGATCTGAGTTAAAGGAATACCCGGCCAACGCCATACCTGTTTTGCGATAGCCAAACCATCATCCCATGCTGACATAATTGCTTCTGATTCATATTGCTCAGGTAGCGGGTCAGCCCAAAATGACAAGGGCTCTCGCAAAGGTATGCCGGCCACGTAAAGTTGGTGGTGCAACCTTGCCTGAATTACATTTGCTCGCGCCCCAAGCGCTGTACACGCTGTATGAAAATCAACGCCATGCTTATCTTTTTCTCCACGAATGAAGCACCAATTCAGTGCTTTCTTGCGCTTACTCCAAATCGTATTCACATTACAGGCATCACGAACGTTAGTCTTGATGATCTTAAGAACCCGAGCTTCCTCTTCCGTGTAGTCGCCCTCATCAATACGCGGCGATTCAGCCTCTTTTTCGTTAAAAGTATTTCCCTGTGCTTTGAAAAGACTCGTATTCCATTCGATATCCCATGGCGAGACATCGGTCATGTCAATTTCATCGTCAAGAACAAGTTCGTTATCGTTCACTTGATATCCACCGATTAACGTCACGAAAGAAATCCAGTCCGTTAGTGAAACCAGCGGGGCGCTTCTTATTCAAGGAAAACGGACCAATTTCATTGATAAATTTCTGGTCAAAATTCAATGCCGGAATCTTGATGTGATAAACCTTGCTCCCGCCATACGTCACAATAGCCTCACCCTTGCCAAGTTTTTTAAGCATGTCTCCGGTCACTTTTTCGCTTTCTTCTTCTCGCTCCGATACGCTGAACGAATCGCTCCCGGATGAGCCTTTTCGCGTGCTACCCGTAGCATCTTGCTGGACGCCCTTTCCGTCCGAGATGGATGTCGAAAGCGCTACGCGCGTTTCATTCCCAATCAGCTTGGTAATATGGTCCGCCGTCTCATCCGTGCCCACTTTGAAGAATACTTTCGTCCAGGTATTACCAATAACCATTTCACGCAACTCGCTACTCACTGCATCTAAATTCGCCATGGTTTGAATAGCGGGCATCATGGATAAATGAGCAGAACGTGCCTGTTCAAATATCCGAGCCCAAGCACCAGTCACATACGATCCAGCCTCATCTGCAAAATTAAGAAAGGGTGGGGAAGGGCGCTCCTTTTCCGGCAAGGCTTGTATCTTGGCAATAGCCGACCTAAAGTCCCCCACCACCATCTTTCCGAAGTTGGAAGCGGCTTCCGCCTTCCCCATCGTAGGAAGTGCCACGTAAACAATTTTGTTATTCCGCATTGAATCAAACATATCTACTTCAGGAGTGTAGCTATTGGTCACCATCCCGAAATTACCTGAACCAAACATGTGCATCCGTCCCCCAACACCACCAAACGTCTCTTTCAACCGCTTAATATCAATAGAAGTGATACCATCCTTATTTGATGATTTATATTGCTCCAAGAACAGTTGCAAAGCCTTGCGCGAATCTGTGTTCTGCGGAACCATCTGTTCGAGTATCTTTAATGCCTCCTGATTTTGCAGGAGGATAGTCAAATCCATAAAGTTATAAGCCTTTGACGCGCGCTGTATCGCCCCAACCAGCGTGGTTAAGCCTTGATTGGCTGCCTGCCTGTAATAATCAGTCCCTGGGCTACTTTCAGATGAGGGGATGAGCGATAAAATACGAGAAGCCACCTCATCGGAATCTCCATACAGAATCGGGTTGTAGCTATTCGACATTTGCGGATCACCGGGATTGATCACGAGTAAATCAGCACGTCGTCCGGCCCATGAACACATTAAATCCAGTTTTCGCAGGTTATCCGGATCAAGTTTGCCATCAATCCAAAGCAATCCTCCACCTTTAACAATCTGCTGGAACATTACCCACTCACCAAAGACTGTTTTACCAACACCAGACTGCCCGACAATGAAGCAATGGCGCATCCAGTCTGCCCAGGGGATCGTCACAGGTTGCCCCGTATCCACCGTATAGCCCAAGGTAATCCCATCGTCTGTTGAACACAATGGAACGTCATCCGAATTTATTTTGACATTACTATCCTTAAACACCGGGCGGAAAAGGATGTCAGAAATCTTTTTCCCTGCCCAGTAGCCACCGGCACCGGAAAGCAACCCACCAGCCATACCTCCACTTGTAGCGCTTAACCCTAAAGCGGGGTGCATCGCAAAAGCGGATGCCGAGATGGCCGAGAGCGCAAGGTTATCGAGAAACCCGCCAGGGTAAATTTTCCGGCGCAGGCGAATATCCATTACAGACCCTCAATCGATTCAGGGGCTTCGATTTGCGATTGCACTGGCGGCTTGGTGATCGCAGCTTCTTCGATTTTCTTCTCCCGGATTCCGGACTTGAATAAATCTGCCCACCAAAGCGGTATATCCAACAGATCAACATCCTTGATTGCGACCAGAACATCCTCAACGCGGACATGCAGGCTGCGATACCTGATATTGCCCTCATCATCCGGCAATATCTTCATCCGCATTTGCCCAACAAAAGCCGCTGGATTCCCGCGACGAATATCCTTCAACAGATTTTTCGCTCCCAGACCATAAAGCCGGATCGGAATAGCAAGCTCGGGGTCACTGTATTGGTGCAGATAAATTTCTCCGTACCCGCTCTCCTGATGCTTATTGGGCTCCACATACCGCGTCGCACCGGTATATCCGGCCAGAAGCACCCTATTTGCATTGTCGCCCAGGCGTGAATCAAACTTGCCACCAGAACTCTTGAAATACTCAGCCAAGACCTTATCCTTCTCCGTCGCTTCTTCATCCTGATCGATCTTATCTACCAGGTCGCGCCGAATTTCAGTCTTGCTCATGAATGGACGGAAATCATCCTTCCCCATCTTGCCTCGCGCCCATGTTGTATGCGCCGGCATGGAGCGAATGGATGGGCGGCTGACCTCAATGACCTTGAGCACGCATTGCTGCTCATTCTCCTCCCGCTTGCCGTAAATATGGCAAGAGGCCTCAATCGGGGTGAATTCCGGAGGCATCCTGAACCCATCCGGAACCACGAAAGGGATCATTTGCTCCGTATTATTGTTTTGCTGAACAAAATACTGCCCATCCCGCTTACGCAGGAAGCCAGCAAGCCAGACGATATTCCGCATTCCATTTACGTATCTGTACTGTACGTCGATAGACATTTACTTCTCCTTTCAAGGTGGTTTGTAGTTAATAATAGTTGCATGTAATAATAAACTTTACAGAAAAAAAATCAAGTATTTTTTTCATTCTGAACAAATTTCCCAGAATGAAAAACCCGCACACTCCAAAATGGAGGGCGGGTTTAGGTCTGTCATTAAAGGTTTAATAGTGCGGAGCCAAGTGTCCCGCGTTGCGCCTCGGTGAGCAAAGCATCAGGAACAAAGGCCCACGCAGTCGGACGCCCATTGTAGGTTTCCGTCTCGCTCGGTACAGCAAACAACACACCGGGAAATTGTTGAGATAGCGACATCATGCTATCCAACAGATATCTAACAACCTTGGCGTGCGGCTTAAGCGTGGCATACCAATCTGGATCGCGGTCCTTCCATATCTCCTCACTCTCTTGTGAGAGATACTCGGATTCAAAGAGAACTCCGAATTGACCGTCTTTACGGGCAATAAAGGTTAATTCACCCCACATTTGAGCGCGTAAGCGTTCAAGCAGAGCCGCATCACCCTTCAGGCCGCCCAATGGTTTTTTGTCGGCAGCGTAATCATTGATCTCGCCCCACCGGTCAGTTAAATTTTGAGAGATATGCCAGTCTATCCATTCCTCAATCTCAACTGATTCTCCTGCTAGGCGCACTTTAACTACTGGGTCAGGCACGTCTTTCTGGAATTTAATCTTTGACTCGCTCATCGTGTTGCTCCTTATTGAAAGCGTGAAGCCACACCGATCCCTTAATGGGTACAGTGATGACCCACAAGGTTGATTTAAGAACTTCAAAGGGTGTTGTTCTACCGCGTCCACATAAAACAACGCGGTAAGATACAATTAGTATCACCAGTTTAAATGGAGAAAAATAATGGACGAGGTTATTAAAATTAAAGGTAAGCGCGGGCCAAAGCCTGGCACGCGACGAGTAAGAGAACCACATATAACCGATTCCCCACTAATGCCATTCCTGGCTGGTGAGGCGCATAACCGTGGACACGGACCTTACGATCTTGCGTCCAACTTAGGTATTGGGTACGGCTATCTAACTCAACTACTTCGCGGGATTAAGCCTGTCAATCAAATCTCCAGGAAAACGCTGGTTGCCGCAGCGAAGTACCTTGACGTTCCAGTCGCCCAGGTTTATCTATGGTCTGGCACTATCCAGCCGACAGACTTTGTCCATGAGTCAAAATTTGATATGTCATCTGGCGACATTTACACCAACATACGGAGGCATCCGGAGTGGGGTGGATTCATGCCTAACGAAAAAGAATGGGCATCACTGCCCAAAACAGCCAAACTTGCCATCACCCTATTATTCGAACATGCAACAGGCGAGGTTTTGACAAGCAAAACGCTGCTGGCGCCGGAAACGGAAAATGAGCCACCCGCGAAAATTAAACGGGTAAAGAAAACTTCAGATAAAACCTGACGCACAGAAATTTGCGTCAGGTTTTATCTCAATCACAGCGACTTGTTCAGCGCCGAGCTTGTCTTGAAGCTCATCACCCTTTTCGCCTTGATTTTCATCGGCTCACCTGTGGCCGGATTTCGCCCGTTTCTTGCGGGGCGCTTCTTCAGCGCAAAGGTTCCGAAGCCGACAATGGTTACTGCCTCTCCCTTTTTCACTGACGTTGCGACAGCTTCCTGAAAAGCAGCGATAGCCTCCGCTGCTGCCGCTTTGGAAACCTTTGCCTTCAGTGCAACCTTTTCAACCAACTCAGCTTTATTCAATGACTTCTCCTTGGAAAATGCATACCTGGAACCGGCGGCATGCAACCCGGTAAAGCACCTGCCTGTGACTGTGAAACCTATTTACTGAACTCGGTCAGTTGCCCTTTGATGAATGAATCGATACCATTCATGAAATGGGTCGGGTTATATTTCCCTTTGGCAATCAACCCCAGTGTGTATTCCCATGTCGCAGTCACGCTGGGGTCTGTCATGGCATCTGGCATCCTGGAAATCACCATCCGACCAAAGGGCGTCGAAACCAGTTTTTTCTTTTCCACCTTGATCGCCTCGCGCTTTTTCAAGGTCTCAATGATTGCCGCCTGCGTTGCAGCCGTGCCAATCCCGGACGTTTCTTTCAAAATTTCCTTCAAGGACTCATCTGACACATACTTCGCAATACCGCGCATATCAGCAATCAAAGATGCCTCTGTGTAAGGCTTAGGAGGTGTCGTTTTCCCATCCTTCACAGTCGCCTTGGTCACTTTGCCAGTCGCTGGCGTTCCCTTTAACGGTAATGGGGTAGATTCTCTCGGATATAAAGCCCGCCAGGATTTTTGAGCATTTAATGGCACCTCGCCAACACAATCAAACCTTCTTCCGTCAACAGAAAACGAAACGCGCGTTTCTTCATATTCGTAATCAGGCAAAAGGCTTGCAACGAACCGCTTGCAAATCAGATCCCATGCCTTCCTTAACTTAGGCTCCAGCAGATTATTCTGTGGCAGCCGTCCGGTCGGAATGATCCCGTGATGTTCTGCCACCTTCTTCGAGTCATAAATACGGGGAGACGGCTTCAGCAATGCGTGAAGATTGAAATCAGGTAGGGCGCCGTACCCAAGAATGGCATTGGCGATGCCTACAGCGGCCCCGGCTTGCTCTCCAGGCAGATATTCACAATCAGAGCGTGGATAGCTGGTCAGCTTTTGTTCATACAACACTTGCAAGATATCCAACGCCTGCTTGGCGCCAACGCCCAGGTAAGTCTCGGCGTCCTTCTGAAACGTCGCCAGCATATAGGGCAGGGGAGCGAGATCGCGCGATTTTTTTCGTTCGACACTTAGGGGAAAGGATTGCCCTTTGATTTTTTCCGCTAAATCCTTGGCGATTTTTTGGTCAAGAATCCGATCCGCGCCCTGGGGGTTACACTCCATCACGAGTTTCCCGCCATCGGTCTCCACATCAGCGGTCACGTAATAGAAGCTGGATACCTTGAAGTTCTCAATCTCCAGGTCGCGCTTCACAATCAGCGCAAGGGTTGGTGTTTGCACACGGCCAACACTGACAGTCTTCCCATTGCCAAAGGTTTTGGTCGCAGCTACAGTCAAATTCATTCCAACCAGCCAATCAGCCCTTGAGCGGCATAACGCAGCCTCGTAAAGGGGACGGAACTCCTTGTTGTCACGGATGCTCGCCATAGCCTTTTTAACCGAGCCAGGATCCGTCGCATTAAGCAACAGTCGCTCAGTCTTACCCTTCCATCCGTAAAAATGCAGAACCTCATCTACGAGCAACTGCCCCTCTCTGTCCGGGTCGCCAGCATTCACTACAACCGTTGCACGGCGAAGAAGTCCTTTGATTACATTCAACTGCTCTGTCGCACGGGCGCACGGCTTCAGTCGCCACTCGGCGACCTGGATAGGTAAGGTGTCCAGGCGCCATACTTTATATTTCGGATCATATTCCTCCGGCGATACATTTTCCAATAGATGTCCGTAGCACCAGGTCACAACATCGCCACCATCGACCTCGATGTACCCCTCCGCACGGCGCTCTGACTTAAAGTTTCCCGCAACCGCCCGCGCTAATGATGGCTTTTCAGCAATAAATAGTCTCAATTCATACCCCTTAATGTTTACCGTTTATTTGACGGTGTATCGACTCCAGGGAACATCGTGTCAAAATTACCAATGATTTCAGCAGCCGCTGATGAAACCGCCGTATTGAAACCATCCTCTACGACATCAACCTCACCAGTAATCACTGGCTGAGGCTCTGTCTGACTGGAGTTAACGACCAACTGAGTGGATGATTCAATGTTAGGCTCAGGCGTCTCACGCCCACCAGCAATTTTCACCGCCGATTCAAGTACGTCACGAATCGTATGGGATGTTTTGCGATAAGGCAGCCTCCATACCCATGCAGCTAACTCTGGATGGTCTTTGGATGAAATGATAAAAGAGATTTTGATCTGTTCGGGCTGGTCACCACTTCGAACCCAAGCCATAACAATTACTCCTTCCCGATCACATCTTTGATGTTCAGCATCGAAGCAAATCGCCGCATACCTTCCGCGACGGACATGCGAGGCTGTTGCGGCGTCACCGCATGCGGCCAGCGCGTCTTGATTTTGTCGTACATGAACGAAGCCCCACCGCCCGCAATAATGACGCCATCCAGCTTGCGCGCATACGGTTCCATGAGCCGGGTTGCTGTGTCGATGACTTCGTTCGCCAAGATGTTGACCGCCTCATTGACATCGTTGGAGACATCAATCTTTTGGGTGAAATTGCGGATCACTTTCTTGCGCAACGCTTCCTCGCACTCCGGCAAGTCCGCCGTGATGCCCTTGTCACCAAGAATCCGCTGCAGATGCTCTGCCGCCACACGCGCCCCAGAGCACGTTCCTGACGCCTTCTCAACCCACCGCCCGTTCATCATCAGCATGAAATCCGTGGTGAAGTAACCAATTTCCACGACACCCCAGGACTCCTCGGTCACCGCAGCAGAAGGCACCCCCTTCTCATCAAACATCTCCTCGAAGTATGGCCCCATCGGTTGCGGCACGACACGAACATCCGTCACACCAATCGCCCCAATGGCGGTATCGCGGAGCTTATCCTTCTGGCGAGCATATAAATGCGTCGGAAGACCCAATACCAGCTTGGGGTTTTTGTCGCCAGCGATCTCGACGGCCTTACGATAGGCACCAATCATCAGCGCAGTATGTTCAGGCGAATTGATCCAGTCTTCGGACAAGCCGCTGGTGACATTGATACCACCTTGAATAACGGCCGTGTCCCCGATGAAGTAATCCAGGGAGCCAACCCTTACCGTTTCCTTCGCAGCCCGAGCCGCCTCCACCTCATCCGAAATCTTGATGCTCTGGCAAATCGCCGTCGGTATAGTCAAAAAATGCCGCTTCCCATCCATATCGGAAACAGCAATCTTCACAGCGGAATGTCCAATATCCAAACCAATAGATGCACTCATTTTCGCGCCCTTTATCAAGAAGAAAGAAGAATTCATAATCGGAAATCAGATTCAGATGTCTGTTTCCGATTTAGAAATCCGATTCGGAAACAGGTTTAAGAAATAAGAAATCCACATCGGAAACCTATATCCGAAATGTATAAGGTATTTCCGAAATAGTCAATACTATTGCGCGAAATAATATAATTCGCAGAAAATAAAGGATAGAATTCGGTGGTCGCGGAGAAGCGAGTTAGGCATAACCTTTATTATCGAAAGTCATTATGGAATTAGACCTAAATTTAACTGACCCAGATTCAATCTGACCTAAATTTAACTGACCTAAATTTAACTAACCCAGACGGATGCGACTCAGCTACAGTCAAACAGGACAAAAAGGACTCAACCTGAATCCGAAATAGAAATCTGATTTAGGAATACATAACCAAGATAGACATCCGAAATAGAAATCTGATTCAGAAATACATAACCGAAATAGACATCAGAGACAGAAATCCGAAATAGACAATACCCGACGAGACCTCAAAAATTAAAATGATCAGTCCATCAAGGGGCACATCCAACAGGTAGATAAATGGTTAAGAAAGATTGCCTATAAATGGTTATGAGATGCCAGATAAATGGTTAAGAAAGATGTGTGGCGAATAAATGGTTATGTAATTCAATAAATGGTTATGTAATAAATGGAATGAATAAATGGTTATGAATTGTTTTATAAATGGTTACGATAGAAGGAATGATTGATAAATGGTTATGAAGAAGAAGGGTATGTGGGAAGGGAAGTCTGGCTTATCGGCTGGGGCGAAGTTCAACCAGCGGGCAAGGGATATTTTCGAAAACCACCTGCAAGCGGAAATTCACCGCCTGATTGAAACCCTGCGGGAAGTAGAGGAAGCGCTTGACCAGGCCGGTGCCATACTATCAATCAGCCAGCCCCCCATGGAAGGGAAACTCAGCCTGCGATGGTGGTACATATCGGGAGCCTACCGTTACCGCGAGCCCGTCATTGTTCGCTGGGAATGGCAAGGAAACGGTGTTATGACACCTCGGCGGATGGTTCGTCCGAAGGCGTTATCGAGCAACAACTTCGCCATCAACCATAAAGAGACGGACGCCTGCCTTCAAATCATCAAAGGATTATTGAAATTGCGGTCGCAAACCAAAGCGCGCCTGGACTCGATCAGGAAGACAACGCAGGGGAATGCTTCTGCGTATTTGCAAAACGAAATCGTCAAACTGGACATACTGCGTCAGCGGGTCTTGCAAAATCTGGTTGAACGCGGGTATGACGTGGAAGCGCGGATTTTGAATGGAGAGGATGGAGATCGGGCGGACTTTGCCGACCATGAATAAAATTGTTGCGTATATGAAGAGTTTGGGTTAAATTCGGCGCCATCTTGCATAATTTGCATAATGGAGGCAGTGAAATGGGCGCACCCAGAGATGAAATCGTACGGATAGGCATCACGAAAAATGGTGGGCAACCCAGTTCTATCAGCATGGACCTCTACCTGGCCGAAGCGTTGATAAAGAAGGTTGGTGGCGAAAAAGAAATGGCGCAGTGGGTGCAAAAAGTAGTTAGCGATCTTGAGCGGGAAGACAACGCTAACGCGCTAGGGACTGCGATTGGAACGCAAACCCATGCGAAATCCGGACTCTCCCGGAGAGTTCAGCGCGCCACCTTGCGCTACGTGCTTGAAGGTGTTAATTAACTATTGCAATAAATAATACTTCGGATGTATAATGTGACTTGATTGCAAGGCCCTCCCCATGGTGCTTCGCGCACCTTTCGCCCCTCCGTTAATCCGCAGGGGCGTTTTTTTGGGCTCTTCGGATAGGCACACCGGGCGCCAGATGTGAAAACCCCCAACAGCAGTGCTGTTGGGGGTTGGATTTGATGTGTCAGTGTAGTTCTTTGATTAAAACAGCGGAGACACACAGCCGCTAATAGCAATAACCGCTAAACATGGATGTAGCCACGGTGGTCGAGCAAGACATACCGACACGCTTAATGAGCTTGACGTGGTTAGCGATAGCAATTTCCTTAGCACGTTGAGCCATCTCAGCCACCATCAAGTCAGCATCACCCTCGATGACATCTTCTTCCATACCTTCTACAACCTCCCATGACTGGCTACCCATACCTAACCCATCCAACATACGATTAGTGACGACAGAGATCGAGAATTTACCATCGCGAATTTCTGGACGAATAGTGGTGATGTAATACTCGCTGATTTCCTGATTCAACTCAAAGCGCACAAACGGTTCATCGCCCACCATGCTGGCTTCAGGGTTACACGAACTCAGGTGGCTCATCGGTTTAGAATTACCGAAGACATTTTCCAGCGTATTTAACAAATTGTCGGCGTCAGCCTGCGTTTTGCACTTTGCGGCTTTCCTTAAAAGGGACTTGACCTTCATTTACGGCTCCTTGTAGATAGCGCGGCGCTATCGTTCCCTGGCGGGAACGGTGAAACGTTTCCGCGATGGTTGATATCCGAACGAGATGTTCAAACTGAGTTGCTGTTGCAAACACTGATAAAAGAAATCGCGCGCGCCTGTATCTGAAATCTATATCCGATACAGATAACCACTATCCGATGTATCTATCCGAAATCTATATCCGATGTAGAAATACAACAATGTCATCTTATCTCATGGGCTGAAACCCAGTCCCCGCTTGACAAACAAAGCAAATCAGCGCATAATGGAGTCATTATGAAAACCATTTTTGAAGCGGAGCCCTCCGAAGGGCAAGAGAAGCTGGAAAACCTTGTGCGTAAAGCCGAAGGGCTCCTTGCCGACTTGATTGACTTCCTGACCGTTGAATCCCTGGATGATCCTGACGAAGTTTATCGAATGGACCTTCATATGGACAACGGAGCGTCGCTAATTGGCTCGAAGATGTGTTTCTTGATTTGTTACGGTGGAATCGGCGTGCCTGATAGCGAAAATTTGTCCGCAAAGATTCGCGAACTACTCTACTCCGATGAAGAACATCTAGCGGTTCGCGCGCTATGGGATATGGCGCGCAACAATCCAGATGCGTTTGATATTCCGGAGAAATACCGGTCAGAGCCCTATTTGACGGGATCATGGCTTCTGGCCCACATTGACCGCTACGTTGATCACCACCCCATCGCCAGCGTTATGCTCCAGAAAAAACACAAAGCCGCGCAGTGCATCCGCATTCTGGACGGTTATTGCACCAAGTCCGGGTATAGCGCCATACCCACAGGCTCGCTGAACTAAAAAAAACCTCGTACGACAGAATCGTACGAGGTTTTGGTCTAGCGTTAGTAGTCCTTTAGTTTGGCTTCCACATCAGCGAGACGGGAAACTTCACGGAAGATATCCGCGAGATTGTCCGCCCGGATGGCTTCTTCCTTTTTTCCGTCATTGAAGGCAATGAGAAATTTTCGATCCCAATGCTCCGCGCTTTTCGCAGTAGCTTGGGATGCGTTTCTATGAACACTACCTGGCGCCGAGATTGGCGGAAGGAAATGCTTCACGATGAGAGCGATCTCATCGATTTCCACCGCTGGATATCGGCAAGCAAGCGACGTTACGATGTTTTCTTCGTACATGACTCATTCTCCAGCCCATCGGATAATGGGTTTCAAAGGGATAAAATACCTCCGTTCCATCAAAATGATGGAGTTCGAGAGGAATTGCCTGTGCGCGATGTCAGCACCGCACAAGAAAAAACCCCACGCGATAAAATCGCGTGGGGTTGGGTTGATTCAAGATCAATGTTGACCCACGTTCACGGTTTCTCATGCCCGCACATCTTGCAACGCATCACAGCAAACTCCGCTGGTATCGTCCTGGTTTTTTTATAGTCGTGATCCGCACCATTCAAACAATCCGCCTTGCCTGCCGAGTAGGTGCGGGTGTATTCCACCGTGAAGACAAAGTATTTCTCGCAACTAGGGCATTCATGCTCATAGGTAACGCCATCCTCATAGCATTCATCCGGATCATCCATGCCAGTCTTACAGTAAGGACAGTAGAGGGTCATGTCTTTCTCCGTAGTATCTGGACAAAACCCATCATTAGGTTAAGTTGATTCTTAAGTTGACTCATTTCCGCTCTCCATGCCATCAAAATGATGGGTTTCAAGAAGAATTGCCTGCGCACGAGCTTATAGCCGCACAAGAAAAACCCCACGCGATAAAATCGCGTGGGGTTGGGTTGATTCAAGATCAATGTTGAAGCGCATTGATCCGGTCGCTAATGACCCGAATCGTGTCACGAATGTCGTGCAACATGTGCGCGACCCAGGATTCACGATAAGTAACGCCCAAAGACGTTTCATCTTTAAGCCTGGATTCAAGATCAGCCCGGTAATAACTCAGCATCACTGGGTCATCCCATACCGGAAAGGCCATCTCGATCCATGATGGGTCTGTATCAGGCCGAAGGGACAAAATACAATTATCAATCGTATCTACAGGCTGATTAAACAGGTTAAGTTGATTCATTTCCACTCTCCACGCCATCAAAGTGATGGATTTCGAGGAGAGTTGGCGGTGCGCCGGGTCGGAATCGTGCACGTAAAACCCCCCATACGACAAAATCGTATGGGGGGGTGGGTCAGACTATTGCCGAGACGAATCCGGTATGCCTGAAAATCGTCACCTTCCGAATGCTTCCATCAGCTTCCGTCTGTTCCTCGGTATCACATACCGAAAAAGCAAACAGTGGCTTGATCCATCTAGCTATCAGGGCGGCCGCAAGCGGCGCCATGAGCCAAGGGGGACCGCTGATCATGGCGGCATTAACATCCGGCGAGTCACACAGATCGTCGCCCAGACCATTCATCACGGCCAGGCCAGCAATGAAATCCGCACGCATGCGGATTTCATTGGCATCCGGTAATTCGCCAAACGTCAAGGCTTCAATCAAATCGTCAAGGTGCCCATCTTGAAGATCCACCACACCGACAGCGCGCTGTTCAGCGCTCGCCGGATATTGCGTTAAATTGACAATGAACATCATTTGCTCCTTTTATGCTATAGTCGAATTGCAGTTACGCCTACGACTTCAGCGATGATTGAAACGGCGAGGATTGAAACGAAAAAGACAGTATAAAAAAAAGCATGATGGCGTTTTCTGATGCCATCATGCTTTTTTACTTAGCGGCAGCGATTTCGGTTGCGTATTTCTGCTCCCATGCATTACGCGCAGAATTGATGATTTCACGCTCATCAACCTCAGTATCGGTGGCGATGTGCTTTTCGTTAGCTACGTAAAAATAATAACCACCTTTTCGTCCGTAAATCTTCCCATTCCATTTACCACCAGATACCTTTTCAATCTCATTTATCCTTTTACGCAGCGGTGCCACATCTGGTTTGGGGTCAGCTACCTTAATCGCGTCAAGAATAGCCTGGGCATCCACTTTAATCCTCTTAGCGGACTGCGTTTCAGCAACTCGCTGAGATAGATAGCTTAAATCGAGGGAATTAAGACTATCTTTCATTAAGTGGTAACCAATGTTATCCAAGGACATACCCTGTTGATTGATCCACTGCCCAATCTGCTCGGCAGATTCAACTTTTTGTAAAACAGCCAGAACGCGCTGAGGACGATGGATGGACAGATACCCAAGTAGTCCATCAGTGGTGCTATCCGACCAACGGTATCCAAGTGCATACAGAGCGTCTTGATGAGAAGCAATTTGCCCTGATACCTCAATGCTGATAATTGGATCAAGGCCAGGCACAAGGCATATCTTCGCGATTTTATCTGCGGAAGCATCCTCGGCTGCTTTTTTTGCCTTATAACAATCAGGGCAGAGTAGATTATTTTCAGCCCACGTAATATAACTTTCTCGTTCCTTAATTGCCCCTGTGAGATTTTTTGTCACGTTTCCGTGACCACAACAATAGTTAATTGTGCATTTAGCCATATTTTTTCTCCATTTCCTCGATATGAGGGTTCAAGACAAATTGTTGTTGCACCACATCAGAACCGTACAGCAGGCGAGCGCCAGGCTTCTATTCAGTTGCTCGGGGCTTGCTTCAACAGCCGGCTCAACAACCGGTCCATGTCCTTCCTTGCCGCCACCAAACTCTCCAGTACAGCCATTACCCCCTCCGGCCTGACTCTCTCCATCAGGCCGCGCCCGTGATACCCAAAATTCTCAATCAGGGCGCCACCAGGGAATACGATGTAGTTGCAGTTCACGCTACGAAAATACCTGACGCCATCGTACTCGTCACACAATTCGATCCCGGAGAGAAACCCCTCCCACCCCCCCCCGTAATCAGGGTGCAGATATTCCCCACTCATTGCTTTAATTTTCGGCCCATCGTTTTTTCCGTTATGCGACATATCCACTCTCCACGCCATCAAAATGATGGATTTCAAGAGGAATTGTCGATGCGATAGGGTGGAATCGTGCACGTAAAAAACCTCATACGATAAAATCGTATGAGGTTGAATGAACATTTAACTCTTCTCGAAGAGGCGCTTCGCGAAAACCCAGACCCAGTGGCCAAAATTGGATACCTTGACAGATAATCGAACGCATAAACCACCAAAAGATTGCTCGGTTTGCCTCAATTTCTCAATTTCCATGTCCTCAATAAGAGGTTCATAGAAAGACTCTTCAAGATGCTTTTTGTAGCAACGCGGATGAAAGTCCTTAATCGGGACAAGCCCAACAGCAATCTCGAATTCAGATGATGGTGGCGAAATATCTTTACCGGTAATCGGACCCCCACAGTACAAACAACAGATTGTTTGAATACTTTCCATTTCCATATCTCCATTTATTTCCTCGATATGAGGGTTCAAGACAAGTTGTTGTTGCACCACGTCAGAACCGCACTCAGCGTCGAGAACGCTCCAGCGCGGCAACCTTCGCTTGAAGTAACAGATTCTCAGACTCCATCTGCTCCAGCCGGCGGCGAAGAGCCAGGTCTGGAGCCTGCCGCATGGATTGCCGCACCCGGTCAGTTTCTTGCATTAAATGCTGTCGCTCGGCCGCAGCAACTTCAGCCACTCTAGCCAACCTAGCCTCCATTTCAGATCGCGATACGTTATCCGATGTGGCGTCAGGCTGGGCAGAATCCAGACGTGGCAGGGAGAGCGCCCGCCGATTCCCCCACCAGCGTTTCAGCGCCGGTGTAATGTCGCGGTTGCTACCGCCCCCAATCAGGGCGCGAACGGCTCGTACGGTCGGTTTTGAACCGCTAGACAGTAATCGGTCAGCAGCGTCAAAGATCAATCTTTCGTTGGCAATGGGTTGGCTCATCGGTTATCTTTCCCGGTAGTACAGTCCAAGAATACTTACGGTAACATTTGTTACCATTACCGTCAAGTGAGCCAATTACAAGTAAAAAAACAGCGATTTTAAGGTGGAAAATGTGGGGTGAGTAAATCAAAAAACTATTGCGGCTCTAAGTAAAACAAGGTTTGAAAAATAAGACGATGTTTCACGGAATTGTTTCACGATAATGATGAGGGTGTGGCAAGTTTGATTCAAAAAAAAGAGCAGTAGCCAGGGGCTACCACTCTTGATTGGTCAAATTAGGTTACTGCCCTGGCGCCTTTTCTTGATGCGGGCCTGGCTGGTTTTTTTCAGGGAATAGACGGGTGGATTGAAGTCTGGAAACCACTTTGTCTGACTTCTCCCAGGAATCAAGCCAGAGCTTGGGGTCGATTGCAACAACGGTAGGAGAGCGTTCCGATATGTAAGAAACGCCAGGGATGGACATTTTACGCATAGAGAATAATCCTTATAAAAGATGAGGTTACGAGGGATTCATCCCGGTTGGATGTAATAATTCTTAGATGGCCGAAACGAAAAGAGTTAAAAGTCCCGTCAGATTTGTGGGACAAATGCTGTGCGCGACGATCAAATGCCGCATTGGTATATTTCAATCCATGCCCAGACTAACCAGGCAAAAATACAGAAGCGATATAACGTCTTTCGGTTCAGTAAAGGCGTTGATTTATACCGAGTTGGCGTTGCGTGATAACATAAAAACACATAGACTTTGGCTGGGCGCTATATCGTTAGGTACAAAATTCTGAGTACAACAATCCTGAGTGGCGAAGCCCCCCGGCGAAGCCGGTCACCCTTGGCGCGAAGCGCCTCTCCTTCCGGCGAAGCCGGTTTCCTTCGGGCGAAGCCCGTCTCTTACCCGCGAAGCGAAGCGGAGCGGGTCTCAAAGGGGGTTACACGTTAACTGGCTTCGTTTTTATGCCTTACCGCACAGACAACCCTCATTGAACCCTCTCGCGTTCGAGAGTTAATGAGGATATTGAAATGGGTAAAATTGAAGCGATGACGAAAGCCTACATTGAGGCAATCTTCTTCACTGAAACAGGCGATAACGGGCAGCCAGAGGGCGCGGCCGAACTAAGCGCTCTTGATAAAACGAAAGCCTACATCGAGTGCCGCAATTTTTTTTGGGGTATGGAAGAACTCCTGCTTGACGATAAATACGACCCGGCCCAGGTTGGGCACGACATCTGGCTCACCCGAAATGGACATGGGGTTGGCTTTTGGGACCGGCCAAAAATCTACGGGGAGCAGGAAGCGAAAATCCTCACGGCAATGGCGAAAGCCATGGGGCCGCATGAGGTTTCCTTCGAGGAAACCGTCTAGTAAATCCATTCATCACCCAATATCAGCGCCGACTTTGTTGGCGCTGATATTTTTTTGTTACCCAAACAAAATCTTGGCTCGTAATGCCTCGAAGCTATAACCCCGCCCAAAATGATTCACGACCTTGATCAGAGTGCTCAGTCTCTCTCTGTAAGCGTTGGTGTTCGAATGATTAAAGTATTCCAGAATGAACGTCCGCCTGTTTTTACGTACCCACGCTAATTCAACTCCTATTGAACTCACCATCCGGTGAATTAAAACCCTCTGATAGGGAATGGAGTTGTGATGATTAACTTTCACTCAAGAATGGGTGTATGGCGTAATAGCTATCGCAAAAAAAACCACAAAAGAGACGCTGCGGTAGGTGTGGTGGCGATCATTGCGGGATTATTCCTGCTGGTCGATTCAGCCATAAGGGTATTCGGAAATTAAGAATGGGCGTGTGTCGAAACGGCTATCGCAGAAAAACCTGAAATTTCATCACCCCCTTCATTTGAGGGGTGCTTACAGAGTTTAGAAATTAAATTGCTGAAAATAAACCCCAACAACTACTGGTTGCTGGGGTTTTTTATTGACTTTTTAATTATTGCGTGTATGATGATAACTCATAGTTTCGTAATAAATAATTCGGTTCGCTTTAATCTGAATCTTGAGGAAATAAAAAAATGACGGTCAAAGACACCCAGATATCATCCTACAAAACCCTCCCCAAAAGCCGTAAGGAGGCCATTGCGCAAGGCGAGATGTACTTCTTTACGGGCATCCCATGTCGCCGGGGGCATCTCACTAAAAATTACACCACGTCAGGCCGATGTGCGATGTGTAGTCGTGAGGACACTGACGCAACACTTGAGAAATTCAAAATAGCCAAGATGAATAGAAAGAAAAATAACTCAGAACATCTGACGGTTGGCTAAACGGTGCTGAAAAAAAGACAACGCCATCACGGATGGCAAGGGGCTTTGAATGAGCAATCAATGGTTTTATCAATGTCGTGAATCGATAGGCGATGGGAATGCGTCGGGCGTTCAGGTAAGTGTCATGCGGAGGTGCGCTTGATGGCTGCTATCCCGCTCCATATCCGCATCGATGAATACCTGACGCACACCATGCACTTGACGACAGAGGAGTATGGCGCCTACCTCTTATTGATCATGCATTACTGGCAAACGGGTCGCGCTATCCCTAAAGACCGCTTGGCAACCATTGCACAGCTATCTCCCGACCGATGGGCTCAAGTTGAAATTAACTTAATCAATCTCTTCACGGAAACCCCGTCCGGTGCGTGGTATCACACTCGTATAGAGTGTGATTTAGTTAAAGCTGGAAATAAATCTCAGGGCACTCACCAGGAGGCTCGGCCTACTCAAAAAATCAAAAAGCACCCAAAGCGTAAGCAAATGAAGGGGAATGCTTAATGGCGAAAATTAGTTGGTTGCGCCTATGGCATGACATGGTTAACGACCCAAAGTGGCGCACTATCGCGCGCACCTCCGGGCAATCAATCTCCGTAGTTCAGTCGGTTTGGTTGCAACTGCTGGTTTCCGCTTCGGAAGCGGAAGATCGCGGCACATACTCAATCACCGAAGAAGATATAGCCAGTTCGCTAAATGAGAGCGACGAGACCGTTTTCGCCGTCATCAACGCCATGCAGGGTCGCGTTCTCGACGGAAAGCATCTTACCGGTTGGGAGAAGCGCCAACCAAATCGCGACGACGCTACGGAAAATAGCGACGGAGTAGCTAACAAAAACTACGGTAGTAGATACTTATACTACGTAGTTAATAAGGAGAGTGACGTAGTTAGAGTAGGAATTAGTAGTAATCCGTGGGCTCGAATCAAAGACTTCAAAGCGGGATCAACGGCTGAATTTAAGCTGCTTGCAGCCCTGAAAACGCATCAGCGTAGCGATCAAGAGATCCGCGATTTTTTCCATTCCACGCACCTTGGTGGTGGCTGGTTTCGACGGGATGATGTGCTTAACTCATTGATTAAAAAGACAGCTTCGAAAGAGATAGACAGCTTCGAAAAGACAATCGAATACCTGTCAGCATCATCCGTAGATTGCCGCGAAAATAACTACGTAGCTACGGTAGCTACAGTAGCAACTACGAAAGATAAAGATAAAGATACAGATAAAGATACAGATACAGAAAAATCAAATTCAAATTCTTTCGCATTCGCTCAAAAAAAAATTTTTGAACCGAATCCAGACCCCATGTCTTCAGAAACAAATTCAAACCCCAACCAAACCCGGCTCGACGTTGGGGAGGTTATGTCACCCACTGCTGACGTAGTTGATCTTCAAAAAACAGGGAATGGTGCATCGCGTGCGTTGGGTGTGTCAGACTTGGTTGCAGATGGGATACCTCGTCAGTACGCCGAAGACTGGTTGCGAGTGCGCAACGCCAAGCGCGCGCCGCTAACACAGACTGCCTGGCTTGCGGTGAAAACCGAAGCGGCGAAAGCGGGGATCACGCCCGCTGAGGCCGTGCTGATGTCCGCAGTGAATTCCTGGCAAGGGTTCAAGGCGGCCTGGTGCGAAAAGCTGAAATTGAGCGAAGTCAAGCCGGGCGCATTACCCACGAACGGCACGCACAGCGGCTACGCTGGCCGCCATTACGGAAAAGGAGGTTTGATATGACCAACCTAATGCCAAACCATCCCGGTTTTTACAATCCGCCGCTGACTCGCAACGAGGTTTGTCCGGTGCATGGCAATTTCGAGTCACGGTGTTTTTTGGAAGGCGACTGGACTTCTTGCCCGGTTTGCCATGCAGGGGAAATTCAGGTTCGCGAGCAAGAGGAGGAGTCCGGCAGGCATGCGGCAGACCGCTTGGCGCGGTTTCATCGCAGAGTAGCTGAATCAGGTATTCCTGACCGCTTTCGTGACCGTCGGCTTTCCACCTACTCCGCAAATCTACCTGGACAAAAGCGCGTGCTGGCGTTCGCGCAAGGCTACGCCAGCGAATTCGACGAGGTTCGCAAGATCGGCCGTTCAGCGATTTTTGTCGGTAGTCCAGGGACAGGTAAAACCCATCTGGCGGTCGGCATCGGCCTGGATGTCATAGAGGCCGGTGGCGCCGTGTTTTTTACTACGGTCATGCGCGCAATGCGCCGGGTGAAGGACACTTGGTCGAAATTCAGCGCCGAGAGCGAGGGTGAGTCCATCGCCTCGCTGGTTGCCCCTGATCTGCTGATTCTCGACGAGGTGGGTACGCAATTCGGCTCCGACACTGAACGGCTGATCCTGTTCGATATTCTGAATGAGCGGTACGAGCGCCGGCGCCCAACCATCCTCATTTCCAACCTGACTCTGGATGACATCGAGGACGGTAATCGCGTCGTGCCCGGTATCAAGTCCTACCTGGGCGAGCGCGTCTTTGATCGACTGCGGGAAGATGGTGGAGAGTTTATCGCCTTTGACTGGACCAGTTTTCGGAGAGAGGGCTGCAACAATGAACGGTGAAATGCCCCAGATTCTCCCTATGCAGTCGATCAGCGCGGAACAGGCTGTGATTGGCGGACTGATCTTGTCTGGGCAGCCAGCATGGGATGTTATTGCTGATCTGATCTCGGAGTCTGATTTTTATTTTGATTCACATCGACGGGTATTCCGCCATATCCGGCAGTTGGCGGAAGCATCTGCCGGCATCGATATTCTCAGCGTCTCGGATGCGATTGATTCAGCGAATGAAACCGAGCAAGTTGGTGGGCTTGCCTACCTTGCGGAAGTTGCCAACACCACGCCGTCTTCGGCAAACATCGCCAGCCACGCAAAAATCGTCAAGGAAAAATCCCGCGTCCGTGCCTTGATGGGCGCCTTGGAAGAAGCCCGGTCCATTGCCTGCGCGCCAGGTGTGGCATCGGCACAAGAGCGAATCAATGCAACAAACGACAAACTTTCCGCGATCGCAGTCGAGAATTCTCGCGGTATGCCAAAACCGATGCGCGACCTCCTGTACGGAGTTGTTAATGGCATTGAGGCTAGAGCGGAGCGCGGAGGGGCTATATCCGGGCTTCCTACGGGCTTTTGTGACCTGGATGGTATGTTGGACGGTCTGAAGGGCGGCGACCTCACCATCGTCGCAGGAAGGCCCTCTATGGGCAAAACTGCTTTTGCCTTAAATGTTGCTGAAAATGTCGCGTTACGGGGTTCCCCTGCCATGGTTTTTTCGATGGAAATGGGTGAAATGCAGTTGGTAACGCGCACGCTATCAAGCGTTGCACGGGTTAATAGTAAAACGTTAGCGTCAGGGCGGTTGAGTAACGATGATTGGGATAAGGTGGCGTCCGCAATGGGGCGGCTCATGGATGCGCCGCTGATTATCGATGAATCAACCAGCCTGTCAGTGAGTGAAATGCGCGCTCGCGCTCGCCGGCAGCAACGTAATGGCGGACTAGCCCTGATTGTTATCGATTATCTCCAGTTGATGAGCGGGCGAGGAAATACCCGGAACGAAGAGCTTGGCGAGATTACTCGTGGGCTCAAACTGATGGCGCGCGATCTGAATGTGCCTGTACTCCTCCTGTCGCAACTTTCGCGGAAAGTGGAAGAGCGTGCAGACAAGCATCCGATCATGAGCGATCTGCGCGAATCAGGGGCAATCGAACAAGATGCTGATGTGATTATGATGGTCTATCGGGATGAGTATTACAACCCGGACACCCAGTTCAAGGGGATTGCGGAAATCGGTGTGCGCAAAAACCGAATGGGGGAATGTGGTGACGTTCGGATGGTATTCAATGCGGAATTCAGCGCGTTTGGCGATGTAGATCAAGGTGCCTTGGCGCGAATGTACGCAGCAGCCGATGAACAGCGCGGTAATGCACGGCGACGAGGCTGATTTATTGGGCTTGCGTCCAGGCTTCCCGCGAATGCTGTCGGGTGCCAAGTCGCGGATGTGCTTGCGAATGGCGCTGTCAGACAAGGCTGATGCTTTGAACGTCGGAATCTGCTTGAGTCGCAGGATCATGTCAGCAATGGAGGCTGGAAGTGATGACTATGTGTGTGCGCGTTGAAATTGCAGGTCTAGCTAATTACCGCAAGGGTAACTGAACTAAAAATGGGTGCACAAATGCTGCAACAAATCGAATCTCTAACGAATGAAGAAAAGCGCGTTGCTCATTATGAAGATGGCCGCCCTTGTACAATAGCGAGCACGGTACGGCAGGGCACACTGCTTGATGATCTAAATTTAAACTGGCGCGAACAAGACTTGCGGGAACGCGAGCGAACAAAGCACGTTCACAGATTGCACCCGTATCTTGGCAAATATATTCCACAACTGGTGGAGATTTTCTTACGCAAATATTTTTCACCTGGCAACGTTGTACTAGATCCATTTTCCGGATCTGGGACTACTCTTGTGCAAGCCAATGAACTTGGCATCAATAGTATTGGATACGACGTATCTGAATTCAACGTCATGCTGGCGCAGGTAAAAACAGCCTCCTACGATATTCCTAAGTTAAAAAAACAGATTAACGACTTACTTATTCGGATGGAATCCGATCAAGCGCCGGACTTATTTTATCAAACGTCGATAACCGATACGCTCAACGACGAAGCCAGCGAATACCTGAAAACGTGGTTTGCACCAACAGCTTTAGCTGAGTTATTTGCGTTTCGCAAATTAATACCTGAGTATGACAATCAAGATTTACTCAAAGTGATTTTATCTCGCGCTGCTCGATCAGCACGCTTAACGACGCATTTTGATCTCGACTTTCCCAGGAAACCTCAAACAGAACCTTACTTATGCTATAAACATTCGCGAACCTGCTCGCCAACAACTGATGCTTACAAATTCATTCGGCGCTACGCTTTGGATACAGTAAAGCGCGTGGAAGAATTTTCAAAAATTAGAACAAATGCTTGTGTTCAAGTACATCACGCAGACAGTAGAAATGGGCAGTTCGCTGAAATTGATGGCGTAATTACTAGCCCGCCTTATGTAGGACTCATCGACTATCATGAACAGCACAAGTACGCGTACCACTTGTTGGGTCTTCATGATCAGCGAGATTTAGAGATAGGGGCTGCTGCAAAGGGTTTAAGTGTTCGCGCAAAGAAATCATACCAAGAAGAGATTGCTAGCGTGTTTAGACACGCTGCGGACAGCCTAAAACCGGGTGGGCGAATCATTGTTGTCGCTGGGGATAAGGCTAATCTTTATCCGGAGATTGCGGAATTAGTTGGCTTAGAACAGGAAGCAACCGTGCAACGACATGTCGATCGACGCACAGGTAGGCGATCAAATGATTTTTATGAATCAATTTTCATCTGGCGTAAGCATAAAAAGGCGACAAAGAATAGCAGTTGACAAAGAAGATATTAAAGAGGCTGTTGGTAAGGTTATAACGGACATGATATTAGGGGCGATCGAGCCGTCAGCTTGATGATCAATTTAAAAAATGATAGTATTATTGCAATTATGAATAATTATCCAGAATCGAATGTGACGCCAAAAGTCAAAACCTGTTAATTTTACGGAAAATAAAAATTGAAACGCTTATCGCATAAATTCATGTCTCTGTTCAATCGCCCTCCAGGTATTGAACGGATATCTCTTGAGTTGCTTGACCGGGCTGTTGCATTTATCAGGCTGGATAATCCAGGTCGGTCAGCCGAACGGTCATTGCTGGATGAGTCGCTATCGTTGTTAACTTTATTTTTTAATCAAAGCGCATCTGACAACGTGAATGCGCCTCACTATGGGCAAACAATAGAACAATTTATCCGTTCAACATTTAAGCAGCATAGGTCGCGATGGCCTGATGTGCGCTACAGCGCCGTCATTAAAGTGGTTAATGGCTCATCAATTCGTTTGGTTAAACGTATTCATCGTGTACAAAGAATAGGTGTGAGTAACCTCATCTCGGTCAATTCAATCAAGTCAAAGAAATGCATAGTGAACTTTTTTTCTGAATACGGATTTAAAAAATGCTAAACACCTATTATGGATTCCCCCAAAAACAAAAAAAGCTATCCTATAAACTGGTAGCAACCAGTGAGATACAGACAGTGTCCGGTAAAATCCTTATTGAACAATATGATGACGGTGACGCTGTCCTTAGTTTTAACCAAGGGGAAACTTGGTTTGACTTAAGCAAACAAGATCAGATTCAACTTTCCAATGTTTTTAAAAAAACCAGATCGCCATCTATAGTGAATGCCGTGGTGATAAAACAAAAGCCCGTTAATTACCAATCACTGCAAGCGATTCCAGAGAATGGTTCAAAAAAACACGCCGTGAAAAAACGGATTGATTCTGAAATAGCCAGGAATGTTAGAAAAGGTAAAACTGGATGGCTTGCTAATTTATCGGCTACTGAAACTTTTTGCTACGCTTCAAGAAGCCAAGCCAGGTGTGCCAGTATTACCGACACCATCGGAATGAATGGACGTGTGGCCTAAACCTCTCCACGGCTAAAGCCGGGGCAGACAAAAGAAAATCCCACTTCGGTAAAACCGAAGTGGGATTGTGTTAGTGCGGAATGACGCGGGTTCTACCTGCCGAATCGACAAGATAAACCGGCTGTCCTACACCTAAGCTGGATTCAGCCTGGGTGATAACGATCACTTGACCGTTCGTCTTTTTTACAATAACTTCTTGTGCAGAATTTTTAGCAATTGCGTCGGTTGCTATATTCCCGGCGACACCACCTAATATGCCCACCAGTGCCGTTGCAGCGTAATTTCCGTTGTTACGACCCATCCGGTTACCAATAGCAGCGCCAATAGCGGCGCCAATGCCCGTCCCCGCCATCTGCGCGGTATTTGATGGTTCGACTTGCACCGTACGAACGTTGATGATGACACCCTCGTCAACCTGTCCCTGGCTTAATGTGCCATTCCGGGTATTTCCATTCGCACTGATGTCGTAATTTCCTGCATGCGACGCGGTGGAGGTGACAAAAATTACGATAGATGCCACAAAAAGAATAATCGTTTTCATTTTCAATTCCTTTTCATTTTTCCTCAATATGAGGGGTTCGGAAAGAGTTGTTGTTGCGCGAATAATGAAAAACCCAATGTTGCGTGAGCAATGAAAAAGAAAAAACCCACTTCGGCAGGACCGAGGTGGGTTTGTACTCAATTTGACAGAGCCAAAAATGAGGTTGTACTAACATGGAATGACGTGAGATTTACTTGCTGAATTAGCAAAATAAACGACCAATTGACCGTTATTCCTTTTGACCTTAATGCTACAGGTTTCCTTTATTCATAAGAATGATTCATCTAACAAACATTGGATGAATGAAATGAATGCAGCCATAAAAATAGAGAGCGCATGTTCCGAAATAAAGAACAATATCTCCGATTTTTAATCCCTTTAGATAAAGAGTAATTGTTTTCATTTTCAATTCCTTTTCATTTTTCCTCGATATGAGGGGTTCAGAAAGAGTTGTTGTTGCGTGATTTATGAAAAAATTATTGTTAAGTTGACGATTTAATATATTGCGAGTATTATTATTTTTAAATAAGCAATAGTGACAGATCGCAAATTTTAAGGAGACTTAATTTGAATCACATATCTACAGCCATTGGACTGACCATTATTGGGTATGTTCTATTCGCCCTGGTCGCATCATCGCCTTCTGATCGAATTGACCGTGTGTGCAACCCGGCATTCGTTTGGCCTGAAAAAGCATTAGTCTCTGGAGCAAAGATTTTTGCCCCATCTGCGGTTAATGACATCAATAAATCATTCGGTTCAGGACGCGCTCGTTGCCGGGCATGGGTTTGGGGAGTGTTTTATGAAGATGAGTATCGCGCGCTCCTTAAGAAAACGAACGAGGCAGCTAAAAAGTGACTTCCGTCAAGCGTGTTGTCGCGATAGCTGTCGCTGCGCTTGGGCTGGTATCTGCCCAGGTTAATGCTCAAGACGGCTGGCAGTGCTGGCAGGAAGCATCTAATCGTTACGCTGTGCCAATTGACCTGCTGTACGCGGTTGCTCGGGTTGAAACTGGAAATCGGGGCAATATCATCTCAAAGAAAAACGCCAATGGTACTTATGACATCGGGTTGATGCAGATCAATTCGATGCATTTGCCTCGCTTAAAACGCTTAGGTATTACTCAGCAAATGTTATTGCAGGATCCTTGCCTGAATCTGAATGTCGGAGCGTCCATCATGGCGGAATCAATTGCCCGGCATGGATACAACTGGCGGGGGATAGGCGCGTACAACGCGGGTAACGATACTTTACGAAAAATATATGCCCGTAAGGTTATTTCAATGTACGACAAAATCGAAAAAGAACGACGTTCTTTGATCAAGATGGCTTCTTTTTCATCACAGGATGGAGATAACCCTTGAGTAAGATACACGATGAAGCCATGCGCGTTCTGCGCGACAGGCTGGCGCCAATCGTTCCATATATGGAGGACGAAAAAGTCAATGAGATCATGATCAATGATCCGTACAACTTTTTCGTTGAGCAGGCGGGCGAGGTTCGGCGGCTAGACGTAAAACTGCATGAATATGCCGTTGAGGCAGCTATTCGCGCGGTTATGGCAGTAAATAGCAAGGAGGTGGGCTACATCATGGACGCGCGCTTGCCGGGGCTGCGGGTAGCTTGTGCTTTACCACCGATTGCGATCCATGGCCCGATGATGACCATCCGGAAGCACGCTCGACGGCAATTCGCCCTTGAGGATTACGTGGCTACCGGCGCTTTTGATATTGAGGAAAAATCGCTCGTCAAGCAAATGCAACGTGACAACGAAAAGATGGAGTTGTCAGCATCCCTTGGCGGGCAAGGACTGGCCGATTTCATGCGCTGGGCGGTGAAATCAAAAAAGAACATGTTGCTGGTAGGGGGTACAGGCTCCGGAAAAACGACGCTCCTTTCATCCTGTCTGCGTGAGATCGGCGATGATGAGCGAATCATCACTTGTGAAGATACCAATGAGATCAGCCTATCGCAGCCTAATGTGGTGCAGTTCGAGGCGTTCGATGTGCCGGGGGCGACACCAATTACTATTCGCAACCTGATTCGCTTGTGCCTGCGGTCACGGCCTGACCGGATTATTGTGGGTGAGGTGCGCGGACAGGAAGCCTACGACTTCCTGGATGCCATCAATACTGGACACCCAGGCTCGCTTTGCACACTCCATGCAGACTCCGCATTCCTTGGATTGCGGCGCCTGGAATCCCTTATCCGTATGTCACCAACAGCAACCAATCTCCCTTTACGCGACATGCGGAGCGAAATTGCTACGGCGATCGACTACGTAGTATTCCAGTCAAGACACGGCGGCAAGCGTGGTCCGGAAGAAGTCGTTGCCCTTGATGGCGTGGATGAGGCCGGTGAATATCAGTGGCGAATGATTTTTAACCGGTTTCCTTGACAAGATTTATCTGTTTGTATTACCATTGCTAGTATTGATACATTTATCAAATAAGGAGAATCTATGTTTATTAAAGACCGCTTGAATTCGATGCAACTTAAAATTCTCGTCGCAGCTACAGCGCCATTTGTCTCTGGATTAGCTCACGCAGATACTGTCGGGGATATGGTCAATGTGGTGTGCAAGATTATTGGTCCGTTGGTTGGGCCGAATTCAAAATACCTGTCTCTGGTATTTCTCCTTTTCTTGGGCGTCATGATTTTTATGTGGTGGTCATCGGAGTCTAAAGAAGGTGTTATCACCTGGATTTTGCGAACAGGGATAGCTCTGGGTATTCTGATCAATTTGTTTACATTCCCCCAAATTATTGGACTCCCTAGCATCTGCTGATAAAGTTTATGCGTACTGCTTATAACGTAAACATCGTAAATATACCTCGGACTATCGCCGGCATCGAATGGAAGCCGGTGGTGGCGATTGCCATGTTTTTTGGTTTCGCGGCAATTATGTTTAAAGCACCTGGCGTACTGATTGCGCCGGTAATCCTCATCTGGTTTCTTCGTGGGCCTGGCTTGCGGGATCCGGATTTTCTTAAAATCATCAAGCGGCATTCGTCGCAGCGCGATTTCTATTCACCCGCCTATATTTCCAAAGTGAACCTTAAAACTCCCAGGCCGCAAGGCTTTTCTCGATTGGATGCGCTGTGACAACAGATACGACACACACCTTGAATGGTATGGATGAATTGCTGCCATGGCTATTTGTCGCGGATGACAATACATCGGTCATTGTTAATAAGGATTCGTCGTTGATGGCTTCCTGGGAATTCACTGGGGTTGATATTGAATCAGGGAATGAAGGAGCCCTTGAGGAGGCGTCAGCGTCATTCGACGCTCTGTTGCGTAACATTGCGGAGTATCAGCCGGTAGTTTGGACTCGCGTGGATCGTCGCCCGGCAGCGGGTTATCCTGCCGGGGATATTCAAAACGAAATCGCTCGGGGAATTGATCAGGAATGGCAGCGTAGCTTTGATAATTTCCCGGTTTTCTCGAACCGGAATCACTTGACGGTGTCCATGCCGGTGATTGGGGGTGCGATGAGCATCGGCGAGGCGACGCGCAACAATATCGATAGCGGACAAAAGCCGGTAAAGGCATTCGCTTATGCGATGTGGAATAAATATGTCGGCGGACAAAAGCGCTTTGGATTCAGCACGCGCAGCGATCTGGATGTGTTGCTGAACCGGTTCGAACAGACAATATGTTCGCCGATCGATAATGGGAATATCGGAATTCAGGTAAGGCGCCTGAGCGGGGAGGGGTTGTTGGGGTTCCTGAAGTCGACTGCCTCTGCGAGCCCACTGCATCCGGTGGCCGTAAATCCACTGGAATACCTGGATACCTACCTGTCGGATTCGTTTATTGACAACCGATTTTCGGATTATCTGATTTTGAGTGGTGAGCAGAAGCAGTATGTGGCGACCTTTTCCCTGAAGAAGGCGCCCCCTGGTGACGCCATGCAATCCTTGAACAATCTGCTGTCTTTGCCGGTGAGCCTGACTGTGGCGTCGTGCTGGAAAGCAATGTCGCAAGCGGATTCTGAAAAATTTTTGATGAACGCGCGAACCTTTGATGAAATGCGTTCGATGGAATTCCGCAAGATATTGCGGTCTGCAATGAACAAAGATTACGAGGTGATGGGTGACGATACAGCCACCACCGAGGTCGGTGTGGTTGCTATGGAGTTACGGCAAGAGGTTCGCCAGCGGCGCGCGCACTGTGGATGGCTATCAACCACGGTTGTCGTGTATGCCGAGAGTCCGGCTGCACTGAAAACGTCGTGCGAGATGGTCAGTCGTTTGTTGGAGCAATCAGGAATGGTCTTTATCCGTGAGCGCGAAGGGAATCTTTCTGCGCTCAGTGTGGGCATTCCTGGGCAGGTGATAGAGCCGGTCAGATGGCACTTTGTTGAAGCGGCTAATGTGACCAATATGGCACCTGTTATCACGCTGACTTCAGGTGAGCCATTCCATCCATTCTTCAGTGAGGGGCAGCCCACGCCCCTCCCGCCATCCGCCGTTTTTCGAACACGATTCAATACGGCGTTCAATTTTAACAACCATACCGGGCAGCTTGGGCATACCTTGCTGATCGGGCCGTCACGCAACGGTAAAACGATGTTGCAGATGTTCCTTGAGTCGCAGTTCTTGAAATACCCCAATGCTCGCATTTTCAACATCGACAAGGATTTATCATGCAAGCCGCAAACACTGCTGATGGATGGAGATCATATCGATCTTGACCCAGGGCGTTGCGACATCCAGATGAACCCGGTATCCATTGCGTCTGATGCTTTAGGACGTGCGTGGCTCGTCGGTTGGCTGGATCGCTTGATGTCTTATCGTGGCGAGCGGCCTTCTGATAAGGATATTCATGAGATATCCGAGGCGGTAAAACGAATTGCGGACATGCCTGGTGCCCGGATGACATCGCTGATGTCGCAGTTACCTGATCATCTGCGTGTGCGTTTGGCCCCTTGGTGTGAAGGGGGTCCATGGGGTTCGTATTTTGATAACGAAGTGGATCGGTTTTCGCTGTCGAAAATCACCACCGTGGAAGTCGGTGGGTTGCTTAATGCCGGTTTGACCGATGTGGTGGGCGCCTTTACCGATTATGCGTTTTACCGGATTGAACGCTTTCTGATGGAGCGTCCGCTGACGGAACTTGGTCCGACCATGGTGTATTTCGAGGAAGCCGGGTTCTTGCTGGACGATGAGATATTCGCATCAAAGGCACGGGATTATTTGATGACGCTCGCCAAGAAGCGGGCTTTCTTAGTTATGACGGCGCAATCGCCGGAACCGTTCATTAACCACCCAAAGCTGGGTGCGGCTGTGCGGGACAACGTGGCTACGGTGATTTTCATGCCAAACGTACAGGCACAAAGGCATGATTTGGGCACAAAGTACAAGCAGGCGTTTGGGGTGAATGACAACCATCTTGAATTGATCGCAGGTGCCATTCCGCGCAGGGAATACTGCATCTTCCAGCCGCAGACCGGCCTGTTCCGTGTGGTTGATGCGCAATTCCCGCCGGATATCGTTTCTGCTTTACGTAGTGACGTGCACTCCCAGGCAATTTTCAATAAATTTTATGATAAGGAAGACCTCTCATGGAAAACCAAATATCTCTCCGCGCTTCACGCCAGTTAATCCTCTGCGCTGCACTCGCCATCCCCTTTGCCGCGCAAGCGGGCGGTGGTGCAGCGGGTGGCGGGTCTACGGAACTTACGCAACTTCAGAACAATACGGAATTGATTGCGCAGGTAGGTGAAGCCGTTAACACCACCTCGAATACGCTGATGACAGCGCAATCGACCATGCAGCAGTTGCGTCAACTCAGCCCAGACGTGCTATCACAAATGACCGGCCTGCCGATTGACCAGGTGCAGAAGATGGCGCAAGCGTACGAGGTTATGAACAAGGCCAGCGGTGTCTACAAAGACGCCGCCGCTGTGCTTGAAAAAGCGCGGAATGACGCGATCAATCTAAATGTCTCGCCGAGTGAATTGCTGCGAATGAAGGCAGAAGTTGCTGCGGCTTACGGTGGGCAGTACCAGCAAGTTTATGAGCAAGAACAAGCCAAGCTCCGCCGCCTGGCTGACGTATCGGCTGACGTTCAGAAGCAGGCGGAAACCGTCAAGGGAATCGACGCGAACGTGAAGGGCATCCAGGTGCTGGCGAACCAGAATGTGAAGATGCAAGCATCGCTGACGAGCTTAAATGAATCTGTTTCGACGGCGAACTCGATGGCTGCGCAGGCTGGCGCAGCAGATCAGGCGAAAGCCAAACAGTCGGCTGAGTACGAAAAGGCCATACTGGATGAATTTAACAAAAGGCATGCGACGCAGGCTTCAGAGCTTGAGGCGCTGAAAAATCTGAGCAAGAAATAAGGTGCCGAATGATGTCATTTGACGAAGCATCCAACAAAGCGCCTGAAGAGGAGGGGTTCCTGGAAGACGTGCCGCCAACACCCGATGATGGTGGTGAACCACCGCCGTTGTCTCCCGCAAATCGATGGCTGCTGGACATGTTCTGTCGTAGCGAATCCGACAGGAAGGAAACGCTCAATGCGTTTAATGTCGAGATGGCGTCCCCTGGTGTGTACAGAAACCGCTTGCGGGGTCGCAATGCTGTGGTCTTTGTGTTTATGGTCGGCATTGTTCGCCAGCCGGCTATCTTTCTTTTCGGCCCGATTATCGCGCCATTTGCTTACGCCTTCGTTGTATACAGTTTTTTGAAATAGGACAATCATGGGATCAATCGTCGCAAATCTATTGTCACTGCTGGACAATTTCCTGACATCCGGGCTGGGCGGGATGGCGAACATCTTTGTCCCCTTGGGATATAAGTTCGTGGGTTTGGCATTGACGATTACATTGATGAATGCGGTGTATCAGTTCTGGATCAAGGGGGGCGCAACGGAAATGATTGCCTCGTTGGTCCGTCTGAGCATTATCACGATGATCCCGCTTACATTGCTGGCGAATTGGACGGAAATGACAAGCGCCTTGAGTAATTTCTTCCAGCATGGTTTGCCTGAATTGATGGGGTATGGCTCAGGATCGCCATCGTCTATTGTTGGTAATGCATTTTCCAATTTACTGTCAGCTACGGATATGAAGCCGCAGAAGGGCGATTCACCTAGCTTCCTTTGGTCGTCTTTTGCGACCATAGAATCATGGGTTATGAGCAAAATTCTCTGGGTTCTGGTGTTAGTATTGTCTTTGCTTCTTACCGCAGCAATGACTTTTTCGGTGTATATGCCGCTGGCGGCGATGGGGCTTGGCATTATCTTTGGGCCGCTTCTGATTGGCTGGATGCCCTTCGAAAAAATGGCGAACCTTTCCGAAAAGTGGTTTGGTTTCATGATTGGCAATGGCATGTCGTTCGCCGTGGCTATCGCCATCATGAAGGCGCTGGAGGGGACTATCACAGGCATGGCATCTAGTCTGAACACTGTTATGCATGATGGTCCTGTGGGTGCTGTGGTAGGTGGTCTTTTTGGTTCCGTTGTCACTATCCTTGGAATCCTTGCGATTTATATGTTCGCCATGAGTCTGGTATTGAAGGCCAATGAAATCGCGTCCGGCATGACTGGCGGTGCAAGCGTGGGTGAGGGGTTGTTTGGGAACCTTGCGGCAATGGGTGCAGCCAAGGCGGGTGGGGCGCTGGGTAAAGCTGGTGCTTATAGGGCGGCTCAAGGGGGTGCAAGCATGGTTGGAGCTAAAGGCCTTGCGACCAAGATGCGTAACCACGCAAGAGAAGCAAGTGGCGCACATAAATCAGCTAAAATAAGCGCCCGCGATCCAAATAATGCTTCGCCAGACTAACCATTCTTGAATTCAGAACAAAAAGGCCACGAATCGATCGTGGCCTTTGTTATTTCTTTACGTATTGATTTAAGTTGATTTATATTGACTTATTGCTTTTTGTTGCGTATAATTGTAACCATGAAAAGTTTAATGGAGGTGTGGAATGCGTGATGCCGAAAAATTCAAGAATCTGGTGGCTCGTGAATTAGGTGCGCTGCTTTGTCCGGTATTGATCTGGACATCCTGGTCTGGTCTGAAGTCGATCTTAGGGGTGGCTATCGTCTGGGTGTTGGCGTTTATGATTTTGTATGGAAACTTAACCCTTTTCGTCACGGGGGAGATTAAGTTGATCGCCTACTCGGTTTTTTTATGGCTGGTCTTGGTGATTTTTTTCAGTGGGATTTTGTTAAAGACTGCGCGTGATGAGGGTGATGCGGCAACGGCTCGTCGGTGTAGCGCCGTGTTCTGGCCGTCGATCATCATCTCGTTCGCGCTCATCGCTGCCGTCCAGTCCGACCCCAAATTTTCCGGGTATATCCGTTACCTCTGGCTTGTCGGGCTTGCGCTTAACTTGACTGCTGGCGTGCTACTCGTTCTAGCGGTTTGTGGGAATAGCGCTGGGTTGGTTGATATTGTTAAAGGTAAAAAATCATGAGCTTTTTTTCTAAATTACGGGCGCATGCCCTGGTGAATTCTCTGGCGGGTTTGCTGTTCTCAACGCTCATCCTGGCCTACGTAGCGAACTCGCAGTCCATCAGCCATCTTGGCTATGGTTTGTATCGTGATGCTGAAAGGACGACCGGGCATCTGGTGTTCTGGCTTATTGGCTCGTTCGCTGTCTCATTCACTCTGATGAATTTGCGATCCGCGTCGCGTTCTTTCGTGGTTGGCCTGGGTAATTCGTGTGTTGCCTTTTTCATTCTTGGCTTGGGCTTTACGCATCGGGCAGATATTCTTCGGCATTTCGCTGGGGCGCCTCATTTATGGGGCTTTGATGTATTGCTTGTCGCGCTGGGTGCGAACTTCATTTTCGCATTCGGCGTGCTGGTTGCAGGGCTTTCTAAGAGTGGTGATTCAACTGAATCTGATGATGAATTTGATTTCAATACGGAGGATTCCGGCATGCCAGTGCCTATCAAAGCACCCATCGTCAAGGCGCCCATCGAGCAGCGTGACGAAACGCCTGAATCAACCCCGCTATCCACTCGCGATACCGAAGTGATGCGTCCGAAACTGAACTTTTCGAAGTTGCACGGCAACGCGGAACTTAAGTCACGTCTGTTGGTGGCGGCAACCGAATGGAAGGCGAAGGGCAAGAACGGCATCCTGTTCTACGGCGAGCCGGGCACAGGCAAGACGGTCTTTGCCGAGGCGTTGGCGGGTGAGTTGAAGCTGCCGATCATGAAGGTTAATTTTGGCAGTGTCGCGTCACGCTGGATCAATCAAACAACCGAGCAGTTCCAGCACATCATTGATAGTGCCTTGCGCCAAGCGCCTTGCGTCTTGTTTATGGATGAACTGGATACGATTTTGCCTGATAGGGCGAAATCAAACGGGCAGGATGATGGCAATAAAGTGGTAACGGTATTTTTGACTGCCATCGAGAAACTGAAGGCGGGTGGGGTACTGCTGATCGCCGCAACCAACCTTAAAGAGTCGCTCGATGAAGCTGCAATCCGTCCGGGTCGTTTCGACTTCCATATGGAGGTGCCTCTTCCGGATTTCGATGCACGCAAGGGGTTGATCCTGATGACGTTGAACAAGGCCAAACTGTCCGTGGATGAGTCTGTTCTTAAGCGGCTGACGACACGCTGGGGCGGGTTCAATGTGCCGCGTATTTGTGAAGCGGCGGAGCGTGCTGGCAAGCTGGCTATTGCGCGTGGTGTGAATACGGTGGAGATGACCGATTTCTTTGCCGGACTGCGTAATGTGCAGGGAAATAAAGCGGGGGCGCCTGAAGGTTCTCTTAGCCTGAATGATCTATTCCTCGATGTGGGTGTCAGGGATCAGTTGGGGCGTCTGGCAACACAGTTTGCACACGTTGATGAGATTGAAGCTGGCGGTGGGTCGTTCCCGAAGGGCGTGGTGTTCTATGGCCCGCCGGGTACGGGTAAGACCACGATGGCTAAGGTTCTCGCGAAAGAGTCTGGCTGGACGTTCATTGCCACCAGTGGTCGGGAGTTGCTCGAACATGGCGCCATCAAGAAACTTGGACGGAAGGCATCTGATCTACGCCCGGCGATTGTGTTTATTGATGAGGCGGATGACATCCTTGGTCATCGGCAATTCTCTGGCGCGAAGGCATACACCAACGAATTGTTCACGTTGATGGAAGGCGCGAACGGCATGCTGCATGACGTGGTGTGGGTCGCTGCGACGAATGATCTGGATGGCTTTGATGAAGCGGCACAGTCCCGGTTCAACCAGAAGATTGAATTGCCTATTCCTGGGCGCGAACCCATGAAGGCCATGATCCATGATTGGGCTGCGAAGATTCCCGAGAAGATTGATGGCGATGCCGCCACCTGGTCGGGTCTGGTTGTCGATGCATTGGAGGGATTGCCGCCACGGAATATCATGGACGTGCTGCGCATGGCGCTCAACAATGATATTGCCGATAACGTTTCCGGTGGGAAACCGGTGTGCGTTACCGTTGAGGATGTGCTGTCTGCGCGGAAGGAGATGCGTCTATGAATCTCGAAACCATGACCGCAACCGAAATGGCCTCGCTCTTGAAGATCACGCCGGCCTCTCTGCGGTGCCGCCTTTGCCGTAAGCCTGAAAGTCTGCCCACCCCAGTGCAGCAAGGCAAGGGCGCTCGTCTGTTGTGGCTCAAGGAGGATGTTGAGGTGTGGTTAAAAGCAGGCAAGTTGCATTAACTTTGAAAACATGCCCGCGCATTCCCCTTGCTAGTTCTACTGGTTCGCGTGTGAACCTTTAGGCGAAGCCGACCGGACAGGAGGGGGGTCAAGCGGGCGGTTTGCTCTTCGCTTTTGCTTTGGTGACCGCTTTGCGAGCGTGCTCTTCGGTTCCCTGGGCGTCGACGTAAGCACGCACCGTTTCCAGGGTTGCCCTGCCGACACTGCCGACGAAGTACGCCCTGTGCCAGAACAACGGTTTCTTGTAGAACACCGCAAGGTGTTCAGCAAAGCGGTTCCGGGCACGGCGAGCGCTGGCCGTCTTGAGGTTGTTAATCAGAACCGAAATATCGAGCGCCGGATGGATGCCAACGAGCAAGTGGACATGATCAGGTTCGCCGCCGAATTCCACCAGCTTGCAGCGCCAGGCGGTGAGGCAATCGGAAAACGCTTCCTTGAGGTAATTCAGTAGTTCCGGGGTCAAGGTTTTGCGGCGATATTTCGTTACCAGAACGATATGCAGCTTAATGTTAAAAACAGCGTGCGAGCTTGATTTATTAGTATTTTCCATGCTTGCGCCTTAAATAATTGTGCTAGTATAGCATCATGGGTTGCCGTAAAGTCACCTTCAAGTTGTACCCCAATGCCCGCGAGGCCGAACGGCTCACGGCGTGGGTACGGCTGCATTGTGAGATGTACAACGCCGCGCTCCAGGAGCGCATCGAGGCGTACCGCAAGGCCGGCAAATCCATCAGCTACTACGACCAGCAGAACGTCCTGCCGGAAATCAAGGCGGCACGGCCTGATTTTGTCGAACTCGGCAGCCATGCGCTGCAACAGACCCTGCGCCGGCTCGATCTGGCGTTTCAAGCCTTCTTCCGTCGCATCAAGGCCGGGCAGACACCGGGGTTTCCCCGATTCAAGGCCAGCAAGCGCTTCTCCGGCTTCTGCTATCCCGACCCTGCCGGCTGGAAGTTGCATCAGCAAGGGCAACGCGGTGGCACGCTGCGCCTGGGTAGCAGCAAGGATGCGATGGCAATCCGCGTGCGCGGCCAGCATCGTTTCGGCGCAGAAGCCAAGCCCAACGATCTGACCATCATTCGGAAGAACAGCGAATGGTTCGCCTCCGTGACCTTGCGTGTGCCGGAAACCGCCTGCGCTCGCGAGCGCAGGCGGTCACCAGCATCGCGGCGTCGACTTCGGCCTCACCGACTAGGCGACGTTCGACAATGGCGAAACGATTGCGAACCCGCGCTGGACGCGAAACGAATTGCCGCGCCTGGCCGATCTGCAACGGCGGCGGGCGAAGAAGAAAAAAGGCTCAGTGCGCTACAAGCGTCTGAGTCGGCAAGCGGCCAGACTCTATGAGCGCATTGGCAACCTGCGCCGGGAGTTTCTACACCAGACCACAACACGGCTGGGGACGGCCCGCGCCGCGGTTGCGACCGAGGAACTGCAAACCAAGAACATGAGCCGTTCGGCCAAAGGCACACTGGAAAAGCCGGGGCGAATGGTCAAACAGAAAGCCGGCCTCAACCGAGAGATTCTTTCGGCGGGGCTGGGCATGGCGCATCAAATGCTCGCGTACAAAGCGGTAGAGGCTGGTACGCGCCTGCAT
>LNAP01000401.1_pt1 | contig 56545 bp, 57 predicted proteins | sample 602601 | NCBI WGS metagenome assembly LNAP01 (sample SAMN02440304, study PRJNA202911) | soil metagenome | biome: Subtropical and temperate rainforests or woodlands; isolation source: soil samples (1 kg each in a 20% v/v slurry with milli Q water) were... ...
TAAGCGTTAAATGCAGTACCCAAGCGGGAATAGCTCAGTTGGTAGAGCGCAACCTTGCCAAGGTTGAGGTCGCGAGTTCGAGCCTCGTTTCCCGCTCCAGAATTTTTGTTCGTGGATCTCCCTGAACGATTGAAAAAAGGCCGAAAATTTCATTTTTCGGCCTTTTTTTCGTGTCCGCTGACTGAACCTGCTCACCGTGCATCGCACACACGGCACACTGTCCGCCGCGCCCACTCAATGACGCCGGTCATCCCGCGATCCGGGTTGATGCTTCGCTTTCCCGCTACGACCCGCGCAAGGTCGGCACGTCCCGCAACCATCCCAGGCATGTCGAGCCGCGTCGCTGGATGATGCAGGATTGCGCTGATGCGCTAATCGCCATCAGCCTATCATTTAACAACTGTCATGGCGCCCGTTCGCTGCACACTGGATCACCTTGACGGCCTTATAACGTCATGAAAGAATGACGTCATCAAACAAAGCGAAAAACATGCCAAAAGAAAAGACCAGCGGTTCGAAGGCGGACGCTGACGACAAGAAGAACACGTCATTGCGACTCGACAAAAAGACCTTGAAGGCGCTAAAAATACGTGCCATCGAAGAAGATACCAGTGTGCAGAAAATCATTGAAACGCTGATCGAAGCGTATCTGCGCAAACCCACGAAGAAGCAGGGATGACAGTATCCAGAATTGATTGCTACCACCTGCCCATCACCGCGGTAGGCGACCTGGCGACACTGCCCGTCGGCAAACTTAACCCCGTGCTGGCACAAGAGGCTACTGTTGCGCCCTTTACGGCGCTCGACAGCTTTGATCAAGCCTTGTGCCGATCGGGCCGTCTGCTTCTGGAGACCGATACAGCATTCGAGCTGCTGGGCGATGACGGCCTGGCGCTATCACAGTCGGCGAAAGGCAAAGCCCGGTTTGTCCGCGATTTACCGAACGGCCCGGTCAAGCGGGCGCTGGCGGGCCTTTCCCCGCTGCGCAGCCTGCTGCCCATCGGGTCGGGCGACAGGCGCCAGGCCATGCTGGCGTTTGTGGACGACGAAGGAAAGACCCACTGTCGCGCCCATTTGATGCAGCTCACCACCCAACACGGGCTTGCGGCGGCCTGGGTCGCACTGTACGGAATAAAGGGCTACGACGAATCGCTGAAAGCATTGCAGGCACATATCAGGGGCCTGGGCAGTACCGCTTTACGCTACGCCGAAGTGTATGAGCAGCTCTTTCCCGCGCACGCTGCATACAAGACCAAGCCGGAAATTGCTATTGCCAGTGACGAAACCGCTTTCGAGGCCGCAAACAAAATCATTTGCGCCTATATACCAGTCTTGCAGGCCTGTGTGCAAGGCATTATCGCGGATCTCGATACAGAATTTCTGCATGATTACCGTATTCAGTTGCGCAAAATCCGCTCCGTTCTGAGTCTGTTCAAAGATGTCTATGATGAAGCCCAGACGGCCGACTTGAAAGACAGGCTCTGCAGGCTGGCAGCACCCACCGGCCGCTTGCGCGATCTTGACGTCCATCTGCTGGGCAGACAGGGATACTACGATCCGTTGCCAGAAAGCTTGCACAGTGGCCTGGACAGGCTATTCAGTATGTTCGCCCTGCAACGAGGTACCGAGAAAGCCAAGCTATCCCGCCACCTACGCAGTCCAGCCTATCAACAAGACGTTGCTGGTCTTGCCAAACGCTACGCAGACCCGCTGGGTATCAGGCGCGGCACGAATGCCGATCTGCCGGCGCACGACTATGCCTGCAACCGGATCTGGAAGCGCTATCGCACGATATGCAAGGTTGCGGCGGAGATCGGCCCCGACACGAATGACGCCGAGATCCACGAACTCCGCATCCACTGCAAGAAGCTGCGCTACCTCATGGAGTTTTTCGCGCCAGTGTTCCCGAGAACGGAATTCAAAAGCTTGCTCAAACCCCTCAAGAATCTCCAGGACAATCTGGGCCTGTTCAACGATTATTCGGTCCAGCAGGAAAACCTTGAGGCGTTTCTGGCCAAGCTGCGCAAAAACGGGGATGGCGCGAACCTGGACGTCGCCCAAAGCATAGGTGCGCTGATCGCGGTGCTGCACCGCCGCCAACTCGAAGAACGCGCAAAGGTCACGAAGACCTTTGCGCAATTCAATCGCCCGACAACCCAACAGACATTCCGCGAGCTCTTCCAATCGTGCAAGGACGACCTATGAACATCATCGCCTGCTATTCAAACAAAGGAGGCGTTGGCAAGACCGCCGTTGCGGTTAATCTGGCCTACGCCACCGCCGCGGCCGGCAAGCGAACGCTGCTGTGCGACCTGGATCCTCAGGGCGCATCGAGTTTCTACTTCCGTGTGAAGCCGTCAAAGAAACTGACGGACGCCGCCTTTTTCAAAGACGTTGAGAAATTCACCGGCGCGATCCGTGGCAGCGACTACGATAATCTTGATATCCTGCCCGCCAACATGGGGTTTCGCGACTTTGACGTATTCCTGTCGCGGATGCGCGACAGCCGCTCACGGCTGAAAAAGGCATTGAAGACAGTCAAAAAAGATTACGACGTGATCTTGCTGGATTGTCCGCCGAGCATCTCCACCCTTTCCGAGAACGTCTTTCGATGTGCCGACGCCATTTTGGTGCCGGTCATTCCAACGACGCTCTCGCAGCGCACTTTCGAGCAACTTATCGAGTTCTTCAAGGAGAACAAGCTCCCGACGCAAAAGCTGCATGGTTTCTTCTCCATGGTGCAAAACGTCAAAACCTTGCACGTTGAAACCATCGACACCATGAACGCCGCCTACAAGCGGCGCTTCCTGAAAACCCGGGTACCATTTGCCTCCGATGTCGAGCGCATGGGCGTTCAACGCGCCCCGGTAATGGCAACCGCGCCCAGCAGCGCTGCCAGTAAAGCTTATCAGGCACTTAGCGAGGAAATCGCGAAGAGGCTATCTGGATCGTGATCTACCGTCAGGCCATGCCGCTTCAGACCCGCCACAATACCGCCAGCTAGTAAATCATTTTTTGCAAAGTCCATTCGACCATTGAGGCGGCCAGTCGGTCAGCGGCGCGCCCAAAGGCCTCTACCACTTCGGGCGCGTCTTTGCCTTGAACGGGCTCGGCCACTTTGAAGCGACGTGTGGCGACAGTGCGATTGGCGAGCGGCCGCGTCAGCGATGCATCATAGTGAATACGCACAACGGGTACCCCGTCTTCGTACACCGTCTGAAACGCCACCAAGTCGCCCCCGAGTTCAAAGTCGGTATCTACGCTGCTGTTGTCGACACTGACTGAAGACAGCCGCCCGTTGGTACGAAATGCACTGACGAGCCGGTTACGTACCAGAATGGGTGCCGGATCGCTCCAACGCACACCGCCATATGCGCTCACCTGGCTGCCCTGCGGCACCACCAGCACACGCTGACTGTCGATGACTTGGCTGCTGTAAGGTGTCGCAATGCGCAACGACCAAGGCAGGTCATGGGGCGTCGCCGCGTCCGTTTGCATGGAAAGCGGCGTGGCCGGAAGCTGGTACACGGTCAACGTTTCCGGCTTGGGTAATATCGAGCACGCCGATAAACTGGACACAATCATCACAAGTCCGGCCCGGCAAATTTTGTTCATGCGGGATACAGAAACGGTCACGGTTGGAACTCCTGTATTTTTTCACGACCTAATAAATAATTCGTTGGGTTTTCTTCCAAACGGCGAGTCACGGTGCGCATCGAAGCCAGTGTGCTGCGTAATTCTTGCAAGGCGGGTCCGATTTCGTTCAAGCCTTGCAGGCCGCCGTTGATCGACGCTTTATTCCTGCTTACTATGTCGCCGATATTGGTACTGGTTTTCTCCAGCGACGCCATCGCCCGCTGTGCACTGAGAAAAGCGTCGGTTCCCTGATTCTTAACGAGAGCATCGGTGGTGCGCATCAAGCCAGTTGCTTGTTGCAGGGCTGCCGTGGCCTGCCCACTCGCGGCCGTCAAGGACTGCAATAAAGCCGATACGTCGTCTTTCTGGTCGGCCATCGCATCCGCCACTTGTTCGAGTGACTCCAGTGTTTTGTCCAGGCGGCGCGCGGTGTCCGGAGACAGAATGGACTTCGCGTTCATTACAAGCTCGGTAATGTTGGTCATCAGGTTGTCGCTATTGGCAAGCAACTGATTGATGGGCGACGGAATCGCCACGATAACGGGGTCTTCGCCATTCTTGGCAAGCAGGGGTGGACTGGTTGGTGTGCCACCGCTCAACCCTATGACCGTAGCTCCCGTAATACCGGTCAATACCAGTCTGGCCTGCGTATCTTGCTGAATTGGAATAGTGCCATCGACACGGATACGCGCCCGCACTTTGCGGGGATCTTGGGGATCCAGCGACAGTTCAACCACATCGCCCACTTTAATACCGCTGTACTGGACCGCGCTGCCGCGAGACAGGCCTCGTACGGCCTCGTTGAAAATCACCGTATAGTGCTTCAGGTCCACATCCTTGTAGGACTTGCCAAGCCACAACGCGAATACCAAGGCGGCACCAGCGACAATAACCGTGAAAAGACCAATCAGTACATGATTAGCGCGGGGTTCCATTATTTGACCTCCTGAGCCTGGTTACTGGCCCTGCGGGCCGCGCGTCCGCGCGGCCCGTGAAAATAATCGTGCACCCATGCGTCCTCGGTAGCCTCGACGATCGGCAGTGTGTCAGCCACCAGCACCTTTCTATTTGAAAGGACGGCCACCCGGTCGCATATGGTGTAGAGCGTATCAAGGTCATGGGTGACGAGGAAAACGGTGAGTCCGAGCGCATTGCGCAATGTCAGAATCAGTTGGTCGAATGCGCCTGCGCTGATGGGGTCCAGTCCCGCCGTGGGTTCATCCAGGAAAAGAATTTCCGGATCCAGTGCCAATGCCCTGGCCAGGGCGGCGCGTTTAACCATGCCTCCCGACAATGAAGCGGGATACTGCGCACCCGCTGCGGCAGGCAATCCGGCAAGCGCGATCTTCACGCCAGCTAGATACTCGGCTTCGGAGCGACCAAGTCCGGCATGTTCAATGAGCGGCATGGCGATGTTTTCAGTGACGGTCAGCGAAGAAAACAGCGCGCCGCTCTGGAACAGCACGCCAAATCGGCGCTCCAGCCGGGAGCGGTGTTCTGACGACAGCGTAAGTGCGCTCTGGCCGAAAATATGCACAGTTCCTTGCACCGGCTTTTGCAATCCGACAATAGAACGCAATAGTACCGACTTTCCACTGCCCGAACCGCCCACCACGCCGAGGATCTCCCCGCGATAGACCTCGAGGTCCAGATCTTTATGCACCACATGGGCACCGAACTGATTGGTCAATTGGCGCACCTGCACAACTGCTTCAGTACTCACCAGCGCGTGGGGACTCACCATCCCATTTCCATGAAGAATAATGCTGCCAGCGCGTCAATCAGGATAACGATGAAAATCGCCTGCACCACGGCGGACGTCGTATGCTCACCGACCGACCGGGCGCTGCCGGACACTTTGAACCCCTCCAGGCATCCGATGAGCGCAATGACATAAGCAAAAATCGGCGCCTTGGCCATGCCAAGCAGGAAATGCCGCAGTTCGATGTCTTCCTGGAAAATGACAAAGAACATCTCTGGTGAAATATCAAGAGCCAAGGCACATACCAGCGCCCCTCCCAAGATTCCCGAGATCATCCCGACAAAGGTCAAAAGAGGCATCGAGACCAGCAGGGCGAGTATGCGGGGCAACACCAGAACGTCTACCGGGCTTAGCCCCAACATGCGAATCGCATCGATTTCCTCATTGGCCTTCATGGATCCCAGTTGCGCAGTGAAAGCACTGGCGGTTCTTCCGGCCATCAGGATCGCCGTGAGCAACACGGCGAATTCGCGCAGAAACGAGAAAGCTACCAGATTGACTGTATAAACGGTGGCGCCAAAGTCAGCCAGGACAGTCGCTCCTAGAAATGCAATGACGGCTCCGACCATAAAGGTCAATAGCGCCACAATGGGAACCGCATTCAACCCGGTTTCTTGGATTTGCGCGACTACCGAAGTGATCCGCCAACGCCCCGGACGTACCAGATTGCGCGCCAGCGCATCAAGCGTAAGCCCCATGAACCCCAGCAAGAGCCGGCTTTGCTGCCATGCCCGGACCACGCGAAATCCGATACGCCCCAGCAGCTCCGAAGTCAGGGACGATTTGTCAAGCGGGCTCTGTACGCCGGCTTGGCTCTTTGCAATCGCAACTGCCTGCAAAAGCGCAGCACGCTCCGCGGACAATGTCGAGCACGGCCCCGTAAGCGTTTCAATAAGGTCAGGTCCCAGCAATTCGAACAGGCGCGAAGCACCAGCCGTATCCAGCGCAGTGACGCCCCCAGCGTTGATACGGCAGGCTGACAAAGCCTCGGTACTGGCGTCATCTGCGCGAAAACCTACAATTTGCCGCCCCAGCGCTGCGTAGTTGTCAAGTGTCCAATCACCAAGCAAGTTCAACATGCCGGGACTGCTGGGCGTATCCCACGAGAAAAAATTGGAATCGGAAGTCGTTGTCATAAGTATTTGCGCTGCCTCCGTCCCGGCGGGGTATGCCTTGGGTCCGATCAGCTTTGAGTGTACAACGCCAGCCCCAGTTCACTTTTTGGGAAATCTTCAACGCCGCCGTATCGCGACACAACATCTTTTCTGGGAAACTCATATTCTTGGTTAGCAACCCGTTGCCCGCGAAAATTACCGAGGATGCCGATCACAGCTGACAGAATAACGCGCCGGATGGCACTTCCCTATTAGTAATGAGCGATCGGCTCGCCGCGCTCTCGCTTGACTGGGTACCATAAGTAGGCCATAATTTAATGCTGCCCTTAAGCAGACGGCTAGAATATCCCTTTGTATGTTAAAGCGCCTACAAGATGGATGGTCTGCTTAGAATTACGACTTATTGAACTATTCCTGGTTCATGGGCCCCAAAAAGGTATACTCCGTTACTCCTGACGGCGCAATGGCAGAGTGGTCATGCAGCGGATTGCAAATCCGTGTACCCCGGTTCGATTCCGAGTTGCGCCTCCAATACCCTGGTTAGTGATTCAATAGCAAAAAAACCTGCATGGCAAAGCCAGGCAGGTTTTTTTATTAGCCATAGGCGCTACGACACAACAACTAGATGAGTTGAGAAATCACCATCGAGACGAACCCTCCTCCTACCATTGCCGCGGCACATCCGAGCTTGACTGCCCCTGTGTCGATATAGTCGTAAAGCGCTTTCATGCCGACTACCAGCGCAAGACTACCCAACACGATCGCAGCACCTTCAGGAAGAAGGAAAACAACGAGGGCTACGCCTGCGAGAAAATGGAAAAATAGTTGCAGCGTCCGGGCCACCATGCGATCTCTCGTTTGGAAAGAAACGGCTCCCCATCGAGCCTTGTATGCGAAATCGAGTTTGGAATTGATCATGGAATATTCAGCCGTTAACGCTGTTAGTAAAAGGGGGCAAATGGACACACATGGTGCCATGGGCTTGAACGGTGCGGCATGGCATGACGACTATGGCCCGTTCAAAAGCTTCGGCCAAACAGTCGGGTTTATACCAATATAGAACAACAAGAAGCTACAGTATCGGTAATTTGGCCGGCTACATACCAAGCCGTTCAGCCTAGAGATGATACGTCGATACCAAATAATAATACATGATTGTGGTTACTTTTATACAGTTTAAACGACTCGAAGCGCTAGTTCTTTAGTCCATTTATCCTATAAATAACCGATGCCTATCGCGTAAACAATGCCTGTCCAGGGCGTGCCGGACAATTGTAAATTCGGGGCCGCGATAACCCTTGCTTTTCATCCAACCGTAATAAGTAGGTTTTATTACGCCGAATCGGTCCGCATTACGCCGCCAATACAGCAATAGTGTTCCGTTGTAATCGCTCGCGGTTTGTTACAGGCGCTCCAATCCCCTCTGATAAAGTGCAACGTCACGGAATAATTGCTGCCGCCTGCCACGCATATGCAGCTCTTTGAATAGGAAGGATGCGAATTGCTTTGTAAACAGGACAGACATCCTACAGACGACTTTCCCAAAGCGGCCACTGCCCATGCAGCGACGCTTCAGGACCGGAGTGACAGTTGGTATGTCGTGTATACCAAGCCCCGGCAAGAGTCAGTAGCGGAGTTCAACCTTCAGTGCCAAGAGTTTGAAACCTACCTGCCACTATTCAAAGTAATCAAGAAGGCAGCGCTGGCGGATCGGCAGACTCAAGATGCTCTCGAACCATCCACCGTCTATGAGCCAATGTTTCCCCGGTATTTGTTCTTCAAGCCGGCCAACCAGAGGCAGTCCATTGCCGCCGCGCGATCGAGCCGCGGGGTTCAAGGCCTGGTGACATTCGGCGCCGAACTGGCGATGGTTCAACCGAATGTGGTGCGAGCTATCCGGGAGCTTGAGGCAGAGCGCAACAGCGCAGACATCACCGGTATCACTCCCTTCCAGCCCGGACGTCGCGTGCGCTTGCGCGACACTGCCCTGGAGGGCATGGAAGGCGTCGTTCATGCAGTAGGAGCCAAACGCGTTGTGCTACTGATGACTATTCTGGGCCGGAAAAAGACACTCAAAGTGACGCACGGCCAGTTGGAACTTGTGTAGATCTACCGAGCTGTTTGATCGTATCGACGCTAGCCTTGCAGCAGCATTTATCAGTACTGCCTTGTATTGGGAGAGTCTTGTGCATCGCCTCGCGAACGAGGGCGAGGCACAGGCGCTCCCACCACCGGATATTGGAATAAGGGGTGGCACCACAATGTGTTTCTCGCCTGATATGGCGAAAAACACTGCGGTAGCCTGCCCGGCCGTTTTAAATCATGTTTTTAAAGCTCATTTGATGAAAGTATCGTTTGCAAGCCAGGTGCCTGGTTTTCGTGCCCGTTGTGCCAAGTTAAGTTCAGTGGTGGGACTGTCCGTCCTGCTCTCGGCATGCGCGTTCGCTCCGGGCATGCACATGGGCGACCCCGTGGATGACAAAGCGGCGATAGAAGCGGACGCCGCTCCCGCCGGCGCGCTCACCTCCATCACGGGCGAGCTCATCGTGAAACAACGCCAAACTCAGGCGAAAGAAGTCAAGAAGGAAGTAAAGCGCCTATTCGGTGTTGGCAAATCCTACACAATAGGGCCGGGCGACATTGTCAATATTGTGGTGTGGGGCCACCCTGAACTGGCGCTCGCCCCCGCCACATCGAACCGCAGCATGGGCTCCTCCAGCCAAGCCGACGTCGGTAATGGCTACAACGTGAATCCGGACGGCACGATCCAGTTCCCCTTCGTGGGTCCGGTCAAGATTTCTGGTCTGACCGAAAACCAGGCACGCGATCTCCTTACCCGGCGCATTTCGAAATACATCAAGGATCCGCAGATTACTGTCCGGGTCCAGGCTTATCGTAATGACCGCGTATATATAGACGGTGAAGTACGTGTGCCCGGATTGCAAACGTTGGATGACATACCCATGACGTTGCCGGAGGCCATCAATCGCGCTGGGGGATTCACGCCCGAGGCGGATCGCTCGACGCTGATTCTTACCCGCAAAAACACATCGATAGAAATCAATCTACCCCAGCTGACACGGCTGGGTGTGAACCCAAACCGCATCATGTTGGCGGATGGAGACCTGCTCCGTGTCGTGAGTCGGAATGAATCGAAGATTTTCGTCCTGGGCGAAGTTTCCACGCCACGCGCACTGCAAATGCAGGACGGCCGCTTGTCACTGACTGAAGCGCTTGGAGAAGCTGGCGGCGCAAGTCCACTGACGGCCGATGCCGGCCAGATATATGTCATACGCAAGGTCCCTCATGAAAAAGATGCCGAGGAAAAGGCGGAGATCTATCACCTGGATGCGGCATCGCCTTCCGCATTCATGTTGGCCAACGATTTCCAGCTCAAGGCCCGCGACGTTGTCTACATAGACGCAGCACCCGTCGTTCGCTGGCACCGTGTGATCGGAAATCTGCTGCCCAGCTATGACAGCCTGCTCATTAACACCCGAAACACCACCAAGTAGGTCGCGATCTCATGGAAAACATCCTTCTCGTCTGCGTCGGCAATATCTGTCGCAGCCCGGTTGCCGAAGCCTTGCTCAAGGTGCAATTGCCAGACAGGAATATCTGGTCAGCGGGGCTTTCGGCGCTGGTAGGCAAGCCGGCTGATCCGCTTGCGCAGTCCATCGCTGCGGAACACGGACTGGACATATCGGCTCATCGCGCCCAGCAGCTGACGAAATGGATGTGCGAGACAGCGGATCTTCTGCTGGTCATGGAAGACGGCCACAGGCAGGAACTGGAAGCACAGCATCCGCTGGCCCGCGGAAAAATCCACTGTCTCGGCGATCTGGGACTGAGCACTGTACGGCAAATTGCCGATCCATACCGGCAACCGAGGGCGGCATTCGAGGTTGCCCATGCGGAAATCGAGCGCGGCGTAAATTTTTGGGCCGAACGCATCAGGCTATTGAGTTAAGAGATAATGAATGACCACACCTAACGACAACGGGACTGCCGCGCTATCCGAGCTGCGCGAGAATGACGACTTTGACTTTCTTGGATTGCTCGACGTCATCATTGAAGCTCGATGGCTGATCATTCTCGTGGCCCTCATCACTGCGGCGCTTGGGGGCATCTATGCTTTTCTGAGCCAACCCGTCTATCAGGCCGACAGTCTCATCCAGGTTGAACAAAGTCAGGGAACCAGCACCAATCTGTTAAGCGAGATGTCTTCGCTTTTTGATGTGCAATCACCCGCTTCTGCGGAAATAGAGATACTCAGATCCCGTCTCGTGGTGGGCCAGGCTGTGGACAATCTCCAACTGTATATCAGCGCCGGTCCGCATTACCTCCCTTTTGTCGGCCCTTGGCTGGCGGCGCGCGCCAACTCTCTTTCAAATCCCGGTTTCATGGGGTTGGGCGGCTATGTATCCGGAACCGAGGCAATACGCCTGGGACATCTGGATGTACCCTCACAACTGGAAGGACAAAGCTTGACAGTACGGGTAACAGCCAACGGCTATGAATTGCGGGACAGCAATGGACAAAAGCTGGTCGACGGCAAAGTCGGTGTTTCGGCCGGGTTTGAATTCGCCGGCGAAGCCGGACAGATACTGATCAATTCGCTGGAAGGCAAACCGGGCGCCGAGTTTATGGTGCAGCGTCGCTCAAGGCTGGCCATGATAAACGGTTTGCAAGGCGGCCTGGTCATTACGGAGAAAGGCAAACAGTCGGGCGTATTGTCGCTGACCCTGGCTGGCACGGACCCAGCCAGGATCACGCGAATCCTGAATGCAGTGGGCTCGGCGTACGTCCGCCAGAATGTTGAACGAAAGGCGGCCGAAGCGGAAAAATCGCTGGCCTTCCTGGATGATTTTCTGCCGGAACTGAAAAGAAAGATGGATGAGGCGGCAGACAAATATACCCAGTTCCGTGACAAGCATGAAACATTCGACCTGGGCACGGAAGGCACATTGTCCTTGCATACTTCGGTCGGATTACAGACAAAACTATTCGAACTCGAGCAAGAACGGCGCGAGCTGTCCGCACAATACACCGATGTGCATCCCAGCGTGCGGGTGATCGACCAGAAGATCAGTGCAGTGAAGAAAGAGATCTCGCAGATCACCGGACAGATCAAGCAGTTGCCCGACATGGAGCAGCAGTTACTCAACCTGACCCGTGATGTGAAAGTCAACGGCGAACTCTATGTGAATCTCCTGAATAGTGCGCAGCAGCTTAGGCTCGTCAAGGAAGGGAAAGTGGGCAATGTGCGCGTCGTGGATACCGCCGTGGTTCCAGAATTTCCCATCAAGCCGAACAGGACCATGATCCTGACCATTGCGGCACTGTTCGGCCTGGCGCTAGGCATAGGCATCGCGCTGTTGCGCAACATGATGCGCCCCGGCATCAAGGACCCAAGCGATATTGAGTCGACGTTGGGCATGCATGTATTCGCCACCGTGCCGCATTCGATTCCCCAATCCAATTTGCACAAGCTTGCGTCGGACCGTGTCCCGGGCAGCCACGTTCTTGCCCAGATATCTCCCAAGGATCCCGCAATTGAAAGCCTGCGCAGCCTGAGAACCGCACTGCAATTCGCCATGCTGGACGCCGCCAACAACATCGTGATGTTTACGGGCCCCACGCCCAGTATCGGCAAGTCGTTCACCAGCGTCAACTTTGCCGCCGTACTGGGCGCCGCAAATAAACGCGTGCTATTGATCGATGCCGACCTGCGCAAGGGGTATATCAATCAATATTTCGGACTGGAGCGTCGCAATGGCCTGAGTGAGCTGATCGCAGGCAGTCTGCCGCTGGAGAAAGTGCTGCACAAGAACGTTGTACCCAACGTCGACCTGCTGACCACCGGGGTATTGCCCCCAAACCCTGCAGAGCTCTTGATGTCGCCCATGACCCTGTCCATATTGCGTGACCTCTCGGCCAGCTACGATGTGGTGCTGCTCGACACCAGTCCCGTGCTGGCTGTTTCCGATGCCATGGCACTGGCTCCACACGCGGGAACGGTGTTCCTCCTGGCACGCGCCGGTGTCAGCACACTGGGCGAGCTGGAAGAATCATCCAAGCGCCTGTTGCAAGCCGGCACGAGGGTCAAGGGTGTCGTCTTCAACGACCAGACGGTCAGCACCCGTCGCTACGGCTCGAAATACGGCAACTACCGGTACACCAATTATGAGTACGAGGCCGAAGGCCCAACGACGTGACCAGCCTGAATAGCAAAATCGGCGCAGGCATAGTCTGGAATCTGGCGAATATGTTCGTGAGCCGGGGAGCTTCAGTCGTTTTCACCCTATTCCTGGCAAAGTTCCTCGTTCCCGAAGCTTTCGGGCTGATGGCCATGATCGCCATTTGCTATGCGCTGGCCGACACCCTGATGACATCGGGCTTCGGCCAGGCCATCATCCGCCAGAAAACCATTACACCGCTTGACCTTTCGACCGCATTCTTCACCAATCTTGCGTTCAGTCTTCTTACCTACCTGATGATCTACCTGGCGGCGCCTTGGGCCGCCGGCTTTTACGAACAGCCGGAACTGACCATCCTGATCCGCGTGACAGGACTGGTGCTTTTCATTAACTCGCTCAAAGTGGTCCAGCTCGCGCTCTTGAACCGGAACATGGACTTCAAGTCCCTGATGCGCATCAACTCAACCGCGACCGTCTGCGCTGGACTGATCGCGGTCGCACTGGCCTACGCAGGCTTTGGGGTCTGGAGCCTGGTTGCCCAGTTCACGGTGTCGGCCCTGGTGTCCACGGCCATGCTCTGGCTCTCCAGTTCCTGGCGGCCAAGCCTGTCCTTCAGCACTGCCTCGTTCAAGTACATGTTTGGATTCGGGTCGAAGCTGACGCTGGAAAACACCTTGAATGTGCTCTACGAAAACTCGTACATCCTGGTAATCGGAAAACTGTTCAGTCCGGAGATCACAGGTCTTTACTACTTTGCCAAGCGCATCCGCGACCTGATCGTGGACCAGGCCAACAGTGCCGTCCAGCAAGCCACGTATCCGGCCATGGCCCGTATCCAGGACGACGACATCGACTTGAAAAGAATGTATCGCATGGTCATCCAACTGCTGTTCGTTGTCGTAACGCCCGGACTATTGGCCGTATCCGTGCTGGCCCGGCCACTATTCGAACTGGCCTTCAATGAGCGCTGGCTGCCTGCCGTCCCCTATCTACAGTTGCTGTGCCTGGCTGGAATCCTATTACCCATCCACACCGTCAATTTCAACATGCTCAAAGTCAAGGGACGCACGGACTTGATCCTGTATCTGGGCCTGGTGAAGAAAGGGCTGCACCTTGCACTTCTGGCCGCTTCCGTGCCGTATGGCATCGAAGGAATACTGATCGGACAGATCTTTGCAGTGCTGTTGTCGTCGGCGCCATATATGTACTACTCCAGCGCCATGATCGGCTATCGAGTGGCCGAACAGGTGAAGGATATGCTCAAGCCGCTGGTCTCGGCCAGCATTGCTGCAATTGCCAGCTGGTCATTGCTGAATGCGCTGAACCTCTCGGCCGCATGGGCGTCCGTGGCCGGCGGGCTTGCCTTTTCAGCGCTCTACATCGGTATCTGCCATCTTGCCAGGATCGAAGGTTATGTACTGATCAGCAAGCGACTTAAAACCGTCCTACCCGGAATCCTGTGCAAGCGGGCTTCCAGGACGCAAGCCTGAGACGACGGGATACCGGATCACAGGGCCATCAAGAATGAGCAGGAAAAGGAACACAGAAATGGGTAAGACATTGTTTGCGGGGGAATATTCGTCCCGAAACGTGGGTGACGGAATCATAAGGTTGGCCGTCGAGCGACTCTGTCGCGACCATGCTATTGATGCGGACTTCCGGGATTTCTACGGCAGTCCGGTACAGGCAAGCAGCTTTACGCTACCCCATGGCAAGCCAAAGAAAAACACATTGAAGAAAATGTTGCTGCAGTCGGCGGCCGTCAACTACGCCATCTCGATATTGTTCTATTTCACCCGATACAAGAAGATTGCTGCCAGCTATGACACGGCGAAGTATCAGCAGGTGATTATCGGCGGCGGCAATCTGATGATGGACAACTTCTTGAATTTCCCGCTGCTGATCCTGCGCATCGTGCAGCAATGCGAACGCAACGATATCCCCGTCAAGCTGTTCTCGGTGGGCGCGGGAAAAAAATACAGCTGGCTGGCAAAGGCGATCGTGTCCAGGATAGTGAAATCCGAGGCTGTCCGCAGCGTCATGTGCCGCGACGCTCATTCCTACGCACTCATCAGCGCAGCGGCCGGCAAGCACCATGCACACAAGGTCAAGGCCGGCTACGACAGTGCACTTTACCTGGAGAGAGAGACCGAGCACGCTCCAGGCAAGGTCGTGGGCCTCGGTGTGATTGCCCCAGACATTCTGAAATCGCTTACGCCAGAACATCCAATGTCGGACAAGCAGTACGCGCTCGGCTGGTGGGAAGCCGTGGTTCGGGCCCTTGAGCCACACGTTGGCGCCGCCAGGATCGAGGTGATCTCAAACGGCTCGAATGCGGATAATGAATTCGCGCAGGAATTGTGGACCACTCTGGAGCCCAAATTTCCAGGAATCACTGTATGCACGACCATACAGGACCCCTCGGACCTGATTCAGAAAATAGGCAGCTATCGAGCCCTGGCCGCCTACCGCATGCATGCGGCAGTCACCGCCATGGCAATGGATGTTCCAGTCGTCGGTTTTGAATGGGATCCCAAAGTCCTGCACATGTTCACTTACTGCGGCCGACCAGATGCTTGCGTATCCATGGCTCAGTTCAGCGATCGATCGGCACAAGACATCACCGCCACACTGCTCAAGGAAACGCCGGTACGGCTCGACGCTATCAGGGAAAGCCTAAGGCATGATTTTCAGACCGCGGTGGGCGCCTGAGATGATTCCTGGCACGATTGCATTATTCATTCCTTCGCTGCACGGTGGAGGGGCTGAACGCGTCATGGTGTCGCTGGCCAATGGGCTAGTGCGCCGCGGCATCCCTGTCGACCTGGTGTTGATCAAGGACGCGGGAGTCTATCGCTCGCATGTCGACTCCAGGGTCAGGGTAATCGACCTCAAGGGCAAACGCGTATTGACTAGCTTCCTCGCCGTGGCGCGATACCTCAGACGCGAACGGCCCGACGCAATGCTGTCCGCAATGAATTACGTCAATGTTGTCGCCGTGTGGGCCCGCATGTTGTCCCTCGGTAGCACGCGACTGGTCCTCTCCGAACATGCCAACTTGTCGCAAGCCCTGGCCGATACGTCCGGACTCGTTTCGAAGGTCCTTCCCTGGCTGATGGCGGTCTCGTATCGCAGGGCCGATGCGATCGTGGCTGTGTCCGACGGCGTGGCCGACGATCTTGCGGCAACCCTGGGATACCCTCGTACCGCGATCAGCACGCGCCACAATCCGATCGAGACCGACGAACTGGCGATAAAAAGCCGTGCGGTGCTGGATCACCCATGGTTCCTCGACGGCGAGCCACCGGTCATCATCGGCGTAGGGCGCCTCAGCAAGGAAAAAGACTTTCCCACGCTGATCAAGGCATTCAACTTACTACGGCCGGCAACACCGGCCCGCCTGGTCATACTGGGCGAAGGTGCGGAGCGCGCCTCGCTTGAAACGTTGATAGAGGCCTCGCCCTACCGCGCCGACATACTGCTGGGCGGGTTTCAAGATAATCCGTACAACTGGATGCATTGCGCTTCGGTGTTCGTGCTCTCTTCCCGCTGGGAAGGCTTCGGCAATGTGCTGGTCGAGGCCATGGCCTGCGGTACGCCGGTCATCAGCACAGCCTGTCCCAGTGGCCCGGAAGAAATACTGGAACACGGACGATGGGGCCGGCTGGTCCCAGTCGGCGACGCCGACGCGCTTGCCAGCGCCATCACCGACACGTTTACCGACACGTCGCCGCCCGAGGTGGAGGAACGCGCGAAAGCCTTCGGCGTCGTCCATGCGGTCGATGCCTACCTGAATGTATTGGCCCCTGAACGTTTGCGTACAGTTTGATAATCAACATGCAAGGATTTTTATGTGCGGCCTGACAGGCTTCTATTGCCCCCACAGCGCTAGCGAAAGAGACGCCATTGGCCTGGACATGGCCAAGGCAATTTCGCATCGTGGGCCCGACGACGCCGGCGTATGGACAGACGAGGCAACCGGCCTCACGCTGGCACACCGCCGCCTGTCTATCCTGGACCTGTCTCCGGCCGGCCATCAACCCATGCATTCCGCATGCAGCCGCTATGTAATTGTCTTCAACGGCGAGATTTACAACCATCGCGAATTGCGCGAACGGCTCCATGCCGAGGGCGTCCAGCCGGCCTGGCGTGGCCATGCGGATACGGAGACCCTGCTTGCCTGCATTGCGGCCTGGGGTATGGAGAAGGCATTGCAAGCCACTGTCGGCATGTTCGCCATTGCACTTTGGGATCGCCAGTCAAGACAACTGACGCTTGCGCGCGATCGCGTAGGTGAGAAGCCGCTATATTGGGGCTGGCAAAATGGCACCCTGCTATTCGGCTCTGAATTAAAAGCGCTGAAAGCGCACCCTGCTTTCCACGCCACGGTTAATCGCGACGCCATCGCCCTCTTGCTGCGCCACGGGTACATCAGCGCTCCACACAGCATTTATCAAGGCATCCACAAGCTGTGCGCGGGACACTACATCACTATTCCGCTGGAAGATCAGCGCCTCGCCAGAACGGCCAAAGCGGTTCCGTACTGGAGAATGAACGACACGATCCATGCCGGTCTGAACGATCCCTTCCTGGGTACGGCAAGCGCCGCGACCGACGCACTGGAAAAACAGCTGAGCACCAGCATACACGCCCAAATGCTGTCCGACGTTCCGCTGGGCGCTTTCCTGAGCGGTGGCATAGACAGCAGCACGATCGTCGCCCTGATGCAAGCACAAAGTGCGCGCCCAGTGCGCACCTTTACGATAGGATTCGACGACCCGCGCTATAACGAGGCACAGCATGCCAGCGTCATCGCGCAACACCTGGGCACCGACCATACCGAACTGTACGTCCAGCCCGGGGACGCTTTAGCCGTGATCCCCAGGCTCCCGGAGATCTATGACGAGCCGTTCGCCGATAGCTCCCAGATACCCACCTACCTTGTTTGCCAACTGGCCAGACAACATGTCACGGTGTCCCTGAGCGGAGATGCCGGCGACGAACTATTCGGCGGCTACAACACGTATGAATTCGCACCGGCGCTATGGAAAAAAATAAGCCGGCTTCCGGCTCCCTTGCGCAGCACGGCCTCCGCCATCATGTCGAAGCTGCCTGCTTCGTCATGGGACTCGGTGCTCAAAGTGCTGGGCCCTCTTATCCCCGGCCGGGCCGGGCATACGTTGAGCGGCGAGAAAATTCACAAGGCTGCCGGCTTGCTGTCAGCCGATAGCCGGGAATCTTTTTATCATCGGCTCAGCAGTCACTGGGAACGGCCCGAGCACATTGCAATTGGGGCCCGCGAACCAGCCAGCCTGCTCAATAGTCCACATGACTGGCCTCATACCGACAGCTTTGAACACTGGATGATGGCCGTGGGAACACAGTCGTACATGGCCGACGACATCCTGCCCAAGGTGGACCGCGCCGCCATGGCAAACAGCCTGGAGGTCAGGATTCCCATGCTGGACCACCGCGTCATCGAACTGGCTTGGCGCATGCCTCTAGCGTTCAAGCTGCGCGATGGAAAAGGCAAATGGTTGTTGCGGGAAGTGCTGTACCGGTATGTTCCGCGCGAACTGATCGAGCGCCCCAAGAAAGGCTTTTCGATACCACTGGCCGCCTGGTTGCGCGGACCGCTACGGGACTGGGCCGAGGCCCTGCTCGATGAACACCGCCTGCGTCGTGAAGGCTATTTCTACCCCGCCCCCGTACGACAGGCCTGGCGTCTGCACCTGGAAGGCAAGCAAGACTTTTCCGCGCGGCTATGGAGCCTGCTCATGTTCCAGGCATGGCTGGAGAACCAGCAATGACAACCCGATACCCAGTCAGGATCGCTCACGTCATTGTAGGTCTCGACGTGGGCGGTGCCGAACGTTTCCTGGTCCGCCTCGTCGAGGCGCACAAGAACAATCCGGGTTTTGAACACCGGGTCATCTCGCTGACCACGAAAGGTGTGCTGGGTCCGGGATTGGAAAAGATCGGTATACCCGTCACGGCACTGGGAATGCGCAACATTGCAGACGCCCCCAGCGTGTATCTGCGCCTCGTCAACGCACTGCGGGCCGATAAGCCGGATGTCCTGCAATGCTGGATGTACTACGCAGACCTTCTGGGCGGACTCGCCGGGAGGCAACTTGGAATGAAGACCATATTGTGGGGCATCCGGAATTCCCATTTCGAATCCGGCGGTACACGTCTGAAACGACTGATCCGAAAAACATGCGCCTGGCTTTCGCATGTCGTGCCAAGCAGTATCGTCTGCGTCGCGGAGTCGGCGCGCGCGGTGCATGAAGCCGCCGGGTATGACAATACGCGCATGCAGGTCATCCACAATGGTTATGACCCGGAATCATTCCAATACTCCGACATGGCGAGACAGTCTTTGCGTCGTGAACTGACAGTTCCCGACGATGCCATCGTCATCGGGTCGGTGGGCAGGTATAGCGCTGCCAAGGATCATGCAAGCTTTGTAAAGGCTGCGGCCATCGCGGGACGGGACCGAAGCAATACCTACTTCCTGCTGGTGGGTCGCGAGTTGACCGCAGCGAACGAGACGCTGCAAAACCTGATCGATGCAACGGGGTTTCCAGAACGTTTCATCCTGCTTGGCGAACGCCCCGACATTGCTGCCTGCATGAGCGCCATGGATATCTTCTGCCTGCATTCGAGAACTGAAGGATTTCCCAACGTGCTCGGAGAGGCCATGTGCATCGGCCTGCCCTGCGTCACGACCGACGTGGGCGATGCCAGCGTTCTGCTGGGCCGGACCGGATTGGTCATTAGAAAAGACTCCGTACCGGAACTTGCGGCGGGCCTGTCAATCATGCTGCACAAGCCGGGGACGGAACGGGAAGCACTCGGCGTGCTCGCCAGGCGACGTATAGAAGAGAACTTCACCCTGGCGCATGCGGTGGAGAAATTCGAGATGCTTTATCGACCGCAAGCTTAGCAGTCGCTTGTCAACCTGCTTATTGGTGGAAAATGGCTTTAAAAGATTTGATACTCAAGTACGCACCGATCGTCGGCCAGAACATAGGCATCAGCCTTTACAACACGTATTTGTACAAGCAGCGCCACAGAGGTCATTACAAGGCCTACGGCGACTACTACCGACACTATGAAAATGCCAGCCCGCAAGAGGTCGCCCAGGAGGCGCAGAATCGGCTCAATGAATTTCTGCTGGCCACTACGGAGAGCTCGCCATGGTATCGGGAGCACCGGGGCAAGTCCCTGCATGAGTTTCCCATACTGGAAAAGGCCCAACTGCTGGCGCACATGGATTCCATACGGACCATCGAAGAGAAAGATGGGATCGTGAGCCTCACGGGCGGTACGACAGGCGCGTCGATGAAGGTCATCTATGCGCACAAGGATATGCAGGAACGTTTTGCCCTGAAGGATCACTTTCGTGCCCGCTACGGCTACCGCCTGGGCAAGAAAGTCGCGTGGTTCAGCGGAAAGAGCCTGGTGCGCCCCAAGGATCTGGAGCGCGGAAATGTGTTCCGTGACGACTATATCAACAAGATCCGGTTCTTCTCAACCTTCCATATCAGCCAACAGAATTTTGATGCCTACTGGCGCGCATTCTGCGATTTCAAGCCGGAATATATCGTAGGCTTTCCATCCAGCGTCTATGACCTGTGCACCATGGCACTGGAGCGCAAGCTGAAATATGATGGCGCCGTCACAACATTTTTTCCCACCGCGGAAACGGTATTGCCACAATACCGCTCGGTGATATCGGAAGTGTTCGGTTGCCAGGTCGTCGACCAGTACGCGGCCTCGGAAGGCGCGCCATTTATATTGGAATGTCCCCATGGCTCGCTGCACATCCATCCCCTGACAGGCGTCTTCGAAGTCGTGGACGAGAACCTGCAACCCGCGAATGAAGGCGAAATCCTGGTGACTCCCTTCACGACGCACGGTACACCTTTGGTACGTTACCGCATCGGCGACCGGATCAAGCTCGCTCCGGAATCCTTCCGCTGTGCATGCGGCTCCAGCTTTCCGGTGGTCGAATACATTGACGGACGCACATCCGACTTCATCTGGTCGCCGGAAAATGGCAAAGTCAACCTGGGTAACATCAGCAATTGCACCAAGGACGTCAACGGCATTATCTGCTTTCAAGTCGTCCAGAACGAGGCTGACGCCGTGCACGTCTCCGTTGTGGCCAATGAACGATTTACCCTCGAAGAACAACAGCATTTCATTGATGCAATGGCTCTGCGGCTCGGGACCACGGTGACGGTCCATCTCGATCTGGTCGACGAAATACCGCGGGAACCCAGCGGGAAATTCCGGCTGGTCAAGAACAGGCTGACACCCGAGCTGATGCAGGTCGCAACGGTGCAAGGAAGCTAAGCCGGATGTCCCTGATTGATTCGCCCATCCAGCTTGCCAGCACATTGCTGGTATTTCTTGCCGGTCTGTTCATTTCACTGGCGGTAGGCAAGCGTCTGGACATCCCGGCCCGACGCACGTTCCTGCTTTATGCCTGGCATTCGCTGTTCTGCTTTGTCTATACCGTCTACGCCATCAGTAACGGTGCCGATGCACTGGTGTATTACATGAAGGCGTCAAACGGCGAATTCATGCTGTCGGTCGGTACCGGCGCCGTCGTCAGTATCGCCACCCTGTTCGTGACCGGCCTGAACCTGTCATTCCTGGGTGCATGTCTCTTGTTCAATATTTTTGGCAGCATAGGTTTGCTGGCTTTTGATGCCAGTTTGCGCGCTGCGACTGCCGACAAGTCCCGTCTCATGCGCCTCTTTGCCACCCTTGTCGTATTCCTGCCGTCGGTGAGTTTCTGGACGGCCGCTCTTGGCAAGGATTCGCTGGCATTCATGGCCGCCGGCCTCGTGCTCTGGTCGGCGATGAACATGAGGCGCAGGACGCTGATCATGGCTTGCGGCATCGGCATCATGCTGCTGGTGCGTCCGCATATTGCCGGCGTAATGGTGATTGCGCTGACCGGCTCAGTGGTCATCCAGGGAAAAATTCCGTTTCCGCAGCGCGTAATGCTTGGTGGCGTGGCGCTGGCCGCGACGGCTGCCATGGTTCCCTTTGCCTTGAATTATGCCGGGGTCGGCGAAGATGCCGGCGCTGAAGACTTAATGAGCTACGTGGAGCAACGGCAATCGGTAAACACGCAAGGCGGCAGCAGTATCGACATCGCTTCCATGAGCCTGCCGCTACAGCTGTACAGCTATCTCTTCAGGCCCATGCCTTTTGAGGCGACGAGCGTATTCGCCCTGGCCGCCTCGCTCGACAACGTTGTTCTGCTGTTTTTATTCGTTGCCGGCGGCATGAAGATACTGAAACGAGGCAAGCACACCGTCGAGAGCAACCGAGCGTTCCTGTGGCTGTACTCGCTGTTGACCTGGGTCATCCTGGCCATGACGACGGCCAACCTGGGAATTTCGGTACGGCAAAAATGGATGTTCGCCCCCATGCTGATCTTCCTGTTCATCTCCCTGCTGGGCAAGCCAAGGCGTCAGTCGGCGCTGCGCCGGCCCGCACAACCATCGTCACGCATTATCCCGACCAAAGAGTCCGTCTCGTGAAATTCTTGTTGATAGCGGGCTTTCCCGATTCCTTGCTGCAATTTCGCGGCCCCCTGATCGAGGCCCTTCAAGCGGAGGGCCTGGAGGTGCATATCGCAGCGCCGGATCTGCCCGCGGGCAATGCCATGCGCCGGCGCCTGGAGGAAAAGGGGCTCATAATTCATGATATTCCGTTGCGCCGTACCGGCATGAATCCGGTGGCCGACTTCAAATGCATGCTGCATCTGTGGCGGCTGATGCGGGCCATCAAGCCCGACTTCGTCATGGGCTATACGATCAAGCCTGTAATTTACGGGTCGCTGGCTGCATGGCTTGCGCGTGTGCCGCACAGGTTTGCCCTGGTCACCGGCTTGGGCTATGCATTTCAGGGCCAGCATGGCGATGGGAACGCCCGCCGCCTGCTGCGTTCCCTGGTGCAGGGCCTCTATTCCGTCGGCCTGCGCAGGACCGAAAAGGTTTTCTTCCAGAATCCCGACGACGAAGCCCTGTTCCGGGCGCTGAAGATATTGTCACCCATTACGCCCTCGTGCGTGGTTAACGGGTCAGGCGTGAATGTCGCCGAGTACCACCCTGCGACGTTGCCCGCCGCGCCACACTTTCTATTGATCGCACGGTTGCTGGGTGACAAGGGAGTGCGCGAGTATGCGCAGGCTGCCGCCCGCATCCGCGCCAGGCGTCCCGACATAATGTTCAGCCTCGTCGGATGGATAGACGACAACCCCGACGCCATCAAGCAGGTGGAGCTTGACGTCTGGACAGGGCAAGGCACATTGAACTACCTGGGTCGGCTTGCCGACGTTCGCCCCGCCATCGCGGCATGCAGTGTCTACGTCCTGCCCTCATACCGGGAGGGCACGCCACGCACTGTGCTCGAAGCAATGGCCATGGGCCGCGCCGTCATCACGACGGATGCTCCCGGGTGCCGCGAGACGGTTATCGACGGCGTGAATGGCTGGCTGGTGCCGGTCAGATCGGCTGAGGCCCTCACCGTGGCCATGGAGCGATTTCTCGAAGATCCCATGCTGGCGGAACGCATGGGGAACCAGTCGCGTGAAATCGCGGAGACCAAATACGACGTGCACAAAGTCAACGCGGTGATGCTGCGCGAGATGGGCATCGGGACATCAATTGAAAACAGGATCTGACTCTGAATGATTAAACGCTTCCTTGATATAACGGTGTCGGCGACCGCCCTGGTGGTCCTCGCTCCCGTCATGGGCATCGTGGCATGGCAGATCTCGCGAAAATTGGGATCGCCTGTACTGTTTCGCCAGCAGAGGCCAGGACTGCATGGACGCCCTTTCGAGATGATCAAGTTCCGTTCGATGCGTGATGCTGTGGACTCGAACGGACGGCTGCTACCGGACGATCAACGGCTTACCTCGTTCGGCAGTCTCCTGCGTTCCACCAGCCTGGATGAACTGCCTGAACTCTGGAATGTGCTCAAGGGCGACATGAGTCTGGTCGGCCCCCGACCCTTGCTGATGGAATACCTGCCCCTGTACAACGCAGAACAATATCGAAGGCATGAAGTGCGACCTGGCGTCACCGGCTGGGCCCAGATCAATGGCCGCAATGCCCTGTGTTGGGAAGACAAGTTCAAGCTGGACGTCTGGTACGTCGAACACCGATCGCTGTGGCTGGACATAAAGATTCTATTCATGACCCTCAAAAAAGTCTTCCTTCGCGACGGCATCCGGGCCGAGGGTGAAGCAACGACCTCCCGATTCACAGGATCGGAACTCTCAAACACACAAACCGAAACGACAAGGCGCCAAGCATGACCAATTCCCTGTATGCCGTATACGGTGCCAGCGGCTGCGGTCGCGGCATCATGCCCCTGGCAAAGGCCCAGCTGCGCGAGCAAGGCATCGCTGCAGAGCGGCTGGTATTCATTGACGACAATCCCGCTGCCAGTCTTATCAATGGCCATCGTGTTCTGACCTACGATGAATTCCTGGCGTGCGAGGCCAGTGCGCGCTATGCAATCCTGGCCATCGCCAATGGAAACGTTCGCGAAACACTCGCGCGCCGCTGTGCCGCAGACGGCGTCAACACATGGAGCGTGCGTGCCGCCAATGTGATCACGATGGACGACGTCACCGTGGGAGAAGGGGCAGCGTTAAGTCCCTTCGTCACCCTCACCTCGAACATCCGGATTGGCAAGCATTTCCACGCCAATCTCTACAGCTATGTCGAGCATGACTGCATCATTGGCGATTTCGTCACCTTCGCGCCCGGCGTCAAATGCAACGGCAACATTCATATTCATGACCATGCCTATATCGGCGCCGACGCCGTGATCAAACAAGGCACACCCGACCAGCCGCTGATCATCGGTCACGGCGCAGTCGTCGGAATGGGGGCCGTCGTTACACGCAGCGTCCCCCCCGGCGCCACAGTCGTGGGCAATCCAGCCACTCCTATCGTAAGGAAGTAAGAATATGTTGAATACCTCCTTTGCCGCATGGCCGTCCTTTTCCGAGGAAGAAGCCAACGCCGTGCGCGACGTCATCCTGTCAAACAAGGTGAACTATTGGACTGGCCAGGAATGCCGGCAATTCGAAAAGGAATTTGCCGAGTGGGCAGGGTGCGAGCACGCCGTTGGCGTGAGCAACGGTACGCTCGCTCTGGACCTCGCGCTCAAGGCGCTGGATATCGGACCCGGAGATGAAGTCATCGTCACGCCGCGCACATTCCTGGCATCGGTTTCCTGCATTATCAATGCCGGCGCTACGCCAGTTTTCGCCGACGTAGATCGTGACTCACAGAACATCACGGCACAGACCATACAAGCCGTCCTGACACCAGACACCCGTGCAGTCATCTGCGTTCATCTCGCCGGCTGGCCCTGCGACATGGACCCCATCATGGCACTCGCCACTGAACGCGGCATCCATGTGATCGAAGACTGCGCGCAAGCCCACGGCGCGCTCTACAAAGGCAGGCCAGTCGGATCCATCGGACATATCGGTGCATGGTCATTCTGCCAGGACAAGATCATGAGCACCGGCGGTGAAGGCGGCATGGTGACGACCCGTGACCGCGATCTCTGGTCACGCATGTGGTCCTATAAAGACCACGGAAAAAGTTGGGAGGCCGTTTACGAGCGTGACCATCCTCCGGGCTTCCGCTGGCTGCATGAAAGCTTCGGCACCAACTGGCGCATGATGGAAATCCAAGCCGTCATCGGTCGCATTCAGTTGCGCCGCATGCAGGAATGGCAAGCTCAACGTTTGGAAAATGCACAGCGCATCTGGGACTGCGCCGCCCGGCTTCCTGGACTGCGTGTCCCGGTTCCTCAGGACGACATCCGTCATGCCGCATATAAGTGCTATGTCTTCGTCGATCCTGCACAACTCGGACCTGACTGGAGCCGCGACCGCATACAAAGCGAGATCAGCACCATGGGCGTTCCCTGCTATACAGGCTCATGTTCCGAGGTGTATCTGGAAAAGGCATTCGACGATACCGGCTGGCGTCCGCCACAACGCCTGCCGGGCGCACGAGAGCTGGGCGAGACGGCCTTGATGTTTCTAGTGCATCCCACGCTTGCCGCGTCGGAAATCGATAGAACATGCCTGGCGCTGGAGCACGTGATGAGCCGGGCCGCCGCAACGGGTGAACGCGATGTTCCCTGAACTGCAAAGCCAAATTCCTGACTTGCGCGAACGTCTGCTTGCCCTGTCCCGCGACCAGAAGTGTTTGCTGCAAATTCTCGTAGACACGCTTCTTATCTGGACTGCACTATGGCTGGCCTTTTTCATACGGCTTGATGATGCGTCAAAGATAGAGCCTTTACGCGGCCATGCATGGCTGTTCATCCTGGCGCCACTGCTCGCCATACCCCTGTTTGCACGTTTTGGCCTCTATCGTGCCGTCATGCGCTATTTCGGCAACCAGGCCTTCACGACCATCGTCAAGGCCGTCACTGCCTCAACTGTACTGCTTGCACTGGGAATTTATATCTATGGCAGGCCACCTGCCATCATTCCGCGATCCATCGTCATCATTTACTGGATGTTGTGCCTGATGTTTGTCGGCGGACTGCGCGTCGTCATGAGGCAGTATTTCAGCAGCGATCGCATCAGCCTGCGGACGCGGCCATCCGGGCGCCGCGACGGCAAACGGAAAGATGCGCGTCCGCTGGTCATAATATATGGCGCAGGCGCGGCCGGGAATCAGTTGCTGCTGGCCTTGCGCATTGGTCGCGAGATGATTCCGGTGGCGTTCATCGACGACAACCCCGAATTGAGCGGGCGCATCATGGCAGGACTGACCGTGCATCCCGCCAGCGACCTGGGGCGGCTCCTGGATGACACCGACGCGGATGAAGTACTGCTGGCGATTCCGTCCGCATCCCGTATGCGGCGCAATGAAATCATCAACATGCTGGCTTCCTATCCGGTCTATGTACGAACAATCCCGGGCTTTATGGACCTGGCCAGCGGTCGGGTCCATGTCGAGGAACTGCGCGAGGTTGATATCGATGACTTGCTCGGTCGCGATCCAGTACAGCCACGGCCCGACCTGTTCGAGCGCTGCATCAAGGATCAAGTGGTAATGGTCACGGGCGCCGGAGGGTCGATAGGTTCAGAGCTATGCCGCCAGATCGTGCGCAGCAGTCCCAAAGCATTGATCCTTTTCGAACATTCCGAATTCGGACTGTACAGCATACATATTGAGCTGGAAACGCATTTGCGTAACTCAGGCCGCAAGCTTCGGATCATTCCCATCCTGGGTTCAGTGCGCAACCAGAGCCGCTTGTTCGACGTGATGAGTGCATGGAAGGTGAATACCGTCTACCATGCCGCGGCGTACAAACACGTACCCATGGTCGAACGCAATATTGCGGAAGGGATCGTCAACAATACCTTCGGCACGCTGTATGCCGCCCAGGCCGCTTTGCGGGCAGGGGTAGAAAACTTCGTCCTGATTTCAACTGACAAGGCCGTGCGTCCCACCAACATCATGGGAAGCACCAAGCGCCTGGCCGAACTGGTCCTGCAGGCGCTTGCGAGCGAATCCATGCCTTTCCTCTACGATCGCGGACCGGGAGCGACCGCCACTGCCAACAAAACCAGATTCACGATGGTGCGCTTCGGTAATGTGCTGGGTTCTTCAGGATCGGTGATTCCGCTGTTCCGTGAGCAAATCCGCAAGGGAGGACCGGTCACCGTTACCCATCCGGATATCACGCGCTATTTCATGACCATACCGGAAGCAGCACAGTTGGTCATCCAGGCGGGATCGATGGGCTCAGGCGGAGATGTGTTCGTCCTGGATATGGGCGAACCCGTGAAAATTGCCAAGCTGGCTGAAAAGATGGTGCAACTGTCCGGCCTGAGCGTACGCTCAGCCCGTAACCTGGATGGCGATATCGCCATTGAATTCACGGGGCTGCGCCCAGGCGAGAAACTCTATGAGGAACTGCTGATCGGCGACAACGTAACGAAAACCGAACATCCGATGATTATGCGGGCGCAAGAAAAACAGCTGCCTTGGGGTGTATTGAAGATATCTCTCGCCGAGCTGTCGTCGGCCATCAAGAACGACAATTACTCGGAAGTGCGGGCGTTGTTTTTCCGGCTGGTGGATGGATATAAGCCGGAGGGTGGCATTGTGGATCTGATTCACGAGCGACGCCGACAGCCGGTGGAACGGGTCTAAACCTTCGCGCCGGCCCATATAACTAATACATATATCAATGTATTAATAAATTACTTAGATATAATAACGGCCGCCATTACAATTTCTTAACTTTTACAGCATCCACGGCAGCAGAACCGTCGCTTTGCAACGGACTGCTGCCTTTTTGTTAGCCCCCATGATAGAAATTAAAGCGGTATCCCAACGTTTCGAGGGCCCTTCCGGGTCGGTTGATGCCATTCGCGACGTCAGCCTATCGATCCGCAAGGGCGAGGTGTTTGGCATTATCGGGCGCAGCGGAGCGGGAAAAAGCACACTGGTGCGCACGCTGAACCTGTTGAACCGCCCTACTTCTGGCCATATTGTCCTGGACGGCCAGGATATGACTTCCTTGAAACCGGAAGCCTTGCGCAACGCACGCCGCCAGATCGGCATGATTTTCCAGCATTTCAATCTGCTTTCCTCGCGTACCGTCTACGGCAATATTGCATTGCCTCTCGAACTGGCTGGTGTCGGCAAGGCAGAGATCGATCGGAAAGTGCGCGAACTGCTGAATCTCGTCGATCTTGGCGCCCTCTCGGACCGTTATCCCGCGCAGATCAGTGGTGGCCAAAAACAGCGTGTCGGCATAGCACGGGCATTGGCCAATGATCCGAAGGTGCTGCTTTCAGACGAAGCGACATCCGCCCTCGATCCCGAAACGACCAAGTCCATTCTTGAATTGCTGAAAAAGATAAACCGGGAACTGGGCCTGACCATCGTGCTTATCACGCACCAGATGGAAGTGATCAAACTGATCTGTGATCGCATGGCGGTCATGGAAGCGGGCGAACTGATTGAGCATGGGTCTGTGCTTGATATCTTCCGCGCCCCCCAGCACCCAGTGACACGGGCAATGATAGGCGATGTGATTTCCCAGGACCTGCCCAAAGGCGTTTTGCAGCGCGTGCGTGCACGCCTGGCGCAGACGCGTCACGGCGAAGGACAGGATCACCTGCTGCGTCTGGCCTTCACCGGTACCAGCGTCGAGGATCCTTTGCTTTCCGACGTTGTGCGCCGTTTCGGACTGGACTTCAACATCCTGCACGGCCAGATCGATGAGATCCAGGAACAGGCGTTTGGATCCTTGGCGATACTGGCCAGAGGCACCGACGATCAAATCGAACAGGCGAAGGCATTCATGCGATCGCGCGGAGTAACGGTAGAGGAGCTGAATCATGTCGTCACAGCTGATTGACCTTTTTATAAAATCCTTTCTTGAGACAGTGCTGATGGTGGGCGTCTCGGGCGTCGTAGGCTCACTGGTGGGCGTCCCACTGGGCATCCTGCTGCACCTTACCGATCGGAACGGCGTATTACCGGCACTGACCCTGAATCGGACAGTGGGCATTATCGTGAATGCGGTGCGTTCGACGCCATTCATCATCTTGCTCGTCGCCATTATTCCGCTGACGCGCTTTTTCGTCGGTACTTCGATCGGCACGGCGGCCGCCATCGTGCCCCTGACAATAGCGGCTGCACCATTTGTCGCACGGCTGGTGGAGACCGCACTCCGGGAAGTGGACCGCGGCCTGGTCGAAGCGGCGCAAGCCATGGGCGCTACCACCTGGCAGATCGTCTATAAAGTGCTGGTGCCGGAAGCCTTTCCCGGTATTATCGCCGGCCTCACCATCACCCTGGTCAGTCTGGTTGGCTACTCTGCGATGGCTGGCGCCGTCGGCGGCGGGGGGCTGGGAGACCTTGGCATTCGTTACGGCTACCAACGCTTCCTGCCCGAAGTCATGTTGCTTGTCGTTTTCATCCTGATCGTTTTTGTTCAATTGGTTCAGACCATGGGCGATATCCTGGTCCGTCGTTTAAGTCATCGCTAGGCCTAGGCGTCTTTGCGAATTCAATATTGCTTTTCAAAAGGAAAAAAATGAAACGTCGTCAATTACTGCAGTTGGTCGCCGGACTGGGGGTTTTCATGAGCCTCGCCGCCACGCCCGCGATGTCGCAGGACAAGACCTACAAGATCGGCGTGACGGCGGGCCCGCACGCGCAGATCCTGGATTTCGTAAAAGGGCTGGCCGCCAAAGATGGCCTGAAGATCGAAGTCGTCGAGTTCAGCGACTATGTGCAGCCCAACGCCGCATTGGCCGCCGGCGATCTGGATGCCAACAGCTTCCAGCATGAGCCGTACCTGGATGCTCAGATCAAGGATCGCGGGTATAAGCTGGTCAATGTGGGGTCGACCATTACCTTTCCCATGGGAATCTACTCGAAGAAGGTCAAGACCTTGGGCGAGTTGAAGAATGGCGCACGCGTGGGCGTACCGAACGATCCCACCAATGGGGGTCGCGCCCTGTTGGTACTGCAGTCGCAAGGTCTCCTGAAATTGGAGGCCGACGCCGGCTTAAAGGCAACGCCTCTGGATATCATTGAGAATCCCAAAAAACTGGATATTATTGAACTCGACGCGGCACAGTTGCCGCGTTCGCTGTCCGACCTCGATGCCGCCGCCGTCAACGGCAACTACGCGGCGTCAGCCGGCTTGAATCCGGTGACGGATGCCATCGCCATGGAAAATGCAAAAGGTCCTTACGCGAACATCATCGCCGTGCGCAGTGAAGACAAGGACCAGGCCTGGGTGGCCAAGCTTGTCAAGGCGTACCACTCACCCGAGACCAAGGAATTCGTGACATCCACGTTCAAGAATTCGGTCATTACCTCCTGGTAAGCTCGACCGCCGCGCAGTCCTCGATGATATAGCCTGCCTCGCAAGCGAACGCGAGGCAGATTTTTTGTTGCCGACATCCGCGACTCCCGCGTCGGATGTCTCTTTGACGCCATCCAGTAGTACTATCTTGGCACGGATGAATGCCTGGACTGAATCGATCATGGACGAGAACGTAATTGCCGCAATGGCGCGCTGGCCCAATGTACCGGACGTCTATGGCTGGCTGTCACTCACTGCCAGCGGACAGTGGCGCCTGCACCCGGCCGGCGACGCCTGGCAATCACCACGGCCCTCCGTAGGCACAGCCCCGCAGCTGGGACATGATGACGGGACTGGCGAATCCATTTCCAGCGACCAGATCATTCGCTTCATTGATCGCAATTACACCCACGACCACCAGGGCCGGTGGTTCTTCCAGAACGGTCCACAACGCGTATACGTCCGGCTGGATGCAGCTCCTTACATCCTGCGTACCGGCGGCAGTACCGGCGGCGATGGTCTTTCTCTCACCACCCATACGGGACTGGACGTGGCGACGGTTCAGGAATGGTGGCTGGATGACAACGGCAGGCTGTACGCCCACACTGAACACGGGCCAGGCTTGGTGGCGGGACGCGACCTTCCCTCTGTGCTCGACGCCCTGTACACCACCGAAGGCGTAAACCTCATGGCTGCGCTGGAGGCGGCTTCGACCCCATCCGATACATTGACGTTGCGGGCATTGGGTGCATCGACCACGCCAGCGGCGAATGCAGTTCCCTTTCGCACATGCCCAGCGACGGACATCCCGACAAGACTTGGCTTTGTGGCCAATCCACATCCTGAAAAATAACAAAGGCGCGACGTCGGCACCACGCTTTGGGTAGAATCAAGACATGACATCGCAAGCTTCCAGTTTTTTCTTCCCGGCCCCGCGTGCGCAAAAGTTCTGCAGCCAGTGCGGCACTGCCCTTAGACAGCTCATCCCGCCGGACGACAACCGGCTTAGAGATGTGTGTGAGCACTGCGGTGCAGTGCATTACCAGAACCCGCGCAATGTGGTCGGTGTATTACCCATATGGCACGACAAGATCCTGCTCTGCCGCCGCGCCATCGAACCCCGTTATGACAAGTGGACGCTTCCTGCCGGCTTCATGGAACTCGGCGAAACAACGGCCCAGGGCGCCATGCGGGAAACGCAGGAAGAAGCCGGAGCGCAAATAGAGCTCGGCCCACTGTATACGGTGATCGATGTTCCACACGCTGAACAAGTGCATTTTTTCTATCTGGCCAGAGTCTTGAGTGAAGACCTTTTCCCTGGCCCCGAGAGCCTGGAAGCGGCATTCTTTGCCCTGGACGAAATTCCCTGGGATCAGCTTGCATTTCGCACCATCATCACCACACTCGAACACTATCTTGTCGACGTAAGAAAAGGCATCTTTCCGATGCACCACTACGATATACCCCTGGATATCCCAGATCCCGCTTCTGGGAGCCTTACTTCGCGACATGGCAAGATTGATCTGGATTGACGAGCAGACACCGCTCCCGACGCCGGACCATGCCTCTGCGGACGGGCTGCTGGCGGCAGGCGGCAGCCTGACCGTGGCGCGGCTTGAAGAGGCCTATCGCAAAGGCATATTTCCGTGGTTCAACGAGGGCGAGCCGGTCTTGTGGTGGAGTCCCGATCCCCGGATGATCCTGGCATGCGAGGACTTCAGGGTGTCTCATTCGCTGGCCAAGAAGCTGCGCCAGGTCGCCCGCAATGAGTGCGCGCCGGACGCGCGGATACGGATTACCACCGATACCGCGTTTGAACGTGTCATTGCGGCATGCGCCGGGCCAAGAGCCACACAGCCGGGAACCTGGATTTCGCCGGCCATGCAGTCGGCTTACCTGGCCTGGCATTATGCCGGCACTGCGCATAGCGTCGAAACATGGATAGACGGCGAACTTGCCGGCGGCGTCTATGGCGTTAATCTGGGCAGTTTCTTTTTTGGCGAATCGATGTTCAGCCGCAGCAGCAACGCCAGCAAACTGGCATTGGCTTACTTGGTCAGGTTCCTGCAGGCTCGAGGCATACGCCACATCGACTGCCAGCAGCAGACCAGCCACCTTGCGAGCCTGGGCGCCATGCCCATGCCTCGGTCCGGCTTCCAGTCCTTGCTGGCCAGCACCGTGCACAACACAGCGCCGCCATGGAGTGCCGGTCAGATCCTGCATTCCGGCGCGCTTGCATGCAACGGATAAATGACGCCATAATGACTGCATAGCCTTACCGAGTCCAGTCATGAGCCATCCGACCGAACTAACTTTCAAAGCCCTGCAATTCTACTCCACGGCTATTTATCCCTGCAGCTATCTTCCCGGACTGGATGCCCGCTCACAAGTTGCCGCACCCACACACCTAATAGACGCCTCCACCTATTCGGAACTGGTTGAACAGGGTTTCCGCCGTAGCGGCCTGTTCACGTATCGCCCGCACTGCGATAGCTGCCGGGCATGCTTGCCCATCCGCATAGACACCCTGCGCTTCCGACCGAGCCGCAGTCAGCGCAAGACTTGGAAACGGCATGACAATCTGCAAGCGCGTGTCTTGCCCCTGCAATGGAACGCCGAGCACTTCCAGCTGTATGACCGCTATCAACACGGTCGCCACCCGGGCGCCGGCATGGACGAAGACAGCCAGACCCAATACAAGCAATTCCTGCTCACCAGTCGCGTAGATTCACGACTGATCGAATTTCGGCTGCCCGACGGCACACTCCAAATGGTGTCGGTGGTGGACGCACTGGAAACCGGCTTGTCGTCGGTGTATACATTTTACGACCCCGACGCTCACGGCAGCCTGGGTACTTACGGCATATTGTGGCAAGTCGACCAATGCCGGGCTATGGGCTTGCCCTGGCTGTATCTCGGATACTGGATACAGGAAAGCCGTAAAATGGCGTATAAGTCCCAGTACACCCCCTACCAGATCCTTCAAAACGGGAGCTGGACCGAGCCCGCTACGCCATAACCCACCCATGTCATTCCTATTCGATACCTATCCCTTGGCGCGCACCGCACTTTTTTCTCTCGACGCTGAGGCCGCGCACGATCTTACACTCTCGTCGCTGCAGAAAGCCTACGATTGCAAGCTCACCCGCAAGCTGCTCGGCGCACAACCGCTGAATCCCTGCACGCTCATGGGCATGTCCCTGCGCAACCCGGTAGGATTGGCGGCCGGTTTGGACAAGAACGGTGCGCATATCGATGCCCTGGGCCATCTCGGCTTTGGATTCGTGGAAGTGGGTACGGTCACGCCGAAACCGCAAGTTGGCAACCCTAAGCCGCGCATGTTCCGCTTGCCTCGGGCGCAGGCTCTGATCAACAGGCTTGGATTCAACAATGAGGGCCTCGACACTTTCATCAGCAATGTCAAGAATAGCCAATGGCGCAGCAACGGCGGCATCCTGGGGCTCAATATCGGCAAGAATGCGGCGACGCCCATCGATCACGCGGTGGACGACTACCTGCTGGCCCTCGAAGGGGTATATCCGCACGCCGATTACGTCACGGTAAATATTTCGTCGCCCAATACACAAAACTTGCGCGCCTTGCAGGGTCAGGATGAACTTGCGGGCCTGCTTCTGCCGCTGCAGGAAAAGCGCAAGGCGCTGGCCGACCAGCATGGGCGCCGAGTTCCAATGGTCGTGAAGATAGCGCCCGATCTCAGCACTCAGCAAATAGACATTATTGCCGACTTGCTTACCCGCTACGATGTCGACGGCGTCATTGCCACCAACACCACGTTGTCCCGCGCGGCGGTATTGGGACTGCCACACGCCTCAGAGGCGGGCGGCTTGTCGGGTCCCCCGGTGCACGAACTCTCGCTACTGGTCATTGCCCGTCTCAGGCAGAAGTTGGGTACTTCCTTTGCCATCATTGGCGTCGGCGGCATCGTGTCGGGCCAGCAGGCAAGAGAAAAGATCGTGGCGGGGGCAGATGCCGTACAGCTATACACCGGCCTCATATACCGTGGTCCGGCCTTGATATCGGAATGCGTGCAAGCCATAGGCAGCATTGCCACCATACGTTAGACGTTTATTTTGCCTGCACGAAGGGCCTACGCAAAAATCCCCGAAAAATTTCTTCTTCGGGGATTTTTACTGTCCTTCGTGGCCCGGCCTTTCGTGGCCCGGCCTTTCGTGGCCCGGCCTCATTGGCCGGGTTCAGACTGGCGTGTTTTAAGCAGCGGAGCGACGAGCGCGGGCGGCGCCACCCTTGGCAGCGTCAGCAGCCTCAGCGGCGTCGGAGGCAGCTTTGAACGTCGCGTTGGTTGCCGCAGTAATGTTGGATTCTGCTGCGTCGGCGGCCTGACGAGTTGCCTTGGCAACCGATTCATAGGCACTGTTCACTGTGTTCAGCGACGATTTCAGCAACGCCACGGCGCCTTCCGAACCCGTAGGAGCATTCTTCGCGATCTGGTCGATGGCTGCTGAAACCTGCTGTTGCCCCTGGGCGATCTGTTCTTCGGTCAACTTGGACAAGTCGACTTGCACGCCCGAGAAGATGTCATAGACATGCTTGCTGTAGGCCAACGCTTTTTCGGCATTGGGCTGGAATGCCGATGTGAAGCTTAGTGCTTCCTGCGCATCTTTGACTTCAACCGCTTGCTGCGATTTCTGCGCAACTTCTTCCATGGTGGCCTTGATGACCTTCAGGTTCAGGTCGACCAGCTTTTCGAAGCCGCTGAAGAATGTGCCTTGGATAGCCAGGAAGTTGTCGAGAGTGGCTTTTTGGTTGGCCAAAACTTGTTGAGGGATCGCGCTCATGGTAATTCCTTTATAAGTAAACCGCTGGTCATGTCCTGCGGTTTGAAATGATTGAACTTCGGGTTCAAGCGTAAAAATAAAGAAGGTTAAGCAAATCACCTGCAACTGTGAAAACCTTCCATGCTGCAATGCACAAAACAAATTCTACCTGATTAATAAGACATGTCAACAACTATATGGTGCGTTGCAACATTCCCAGGAACCCTGCCAATTTAAGATCGCATTTCAGGAAAGCCTGGATATAAGGGCTAAACCTAGGCGACAAACTCCGTGATTTCCCTTAGCATGCACGCAGCCTGGTGACACCATTAGCAGTCAACTGTATTAAAGATCTACACTTTTACTTTGTCACAAGCAAAGGGAGACCAAATGAAGTATCCAACCATGAAAATAAGCTCCGCACTCATCCTGGGCGCCTTGCTATCCGCTGGCGCCGTGCAGGCGGCCGAATACCCCGATCACAGCATCAATATGATTGTCCCGTTCTCGGCAGGCGGCCCGACAGACAACGTAGCCCGTTCGCTGGCCGAGGCCATGCGACCTACGCTGGGTCAGACCATTGTGGTCGAGAACAAAGCCGGTGCCGGTGGCACGATCGGTACCTCGCAAGTCGCCCGCGCCAAGCCCGATGGCTATAGTATTCTACTGATGCACATCGGGTTCTCCACAGCTCCGTCGTTGTATAAGAATCCAAATTACGACGCGAAAACCAGCTTTGAACCCATCGGCCTTGTCGTTGACGTTCCAATGACTATTATCGCGCGCTCCGACTTTCCCGCCAACAACATCAAGGAACTGGTGGAATACGTCAAGGCCAATAAAGACAAAGTGTCCCTGGCCAATGCCGGTATCGGAGCCGCCAGCCATCTTTGCGGCACTATGTTCTCCCAAGCCATCGGCGTCGATCTGCTGACCATACCTTACAAAGGTACAGGTCCGGCAATGAACGACCTGCTCGGCAAGCAAGTTGACCTTCTGTGCGACCAAACCACCAACACAACCCAACACATCAAGGCTGGCACCGTCAAGGCCTACGCCGTCACCAGCAAAGAACGCGTCGCGACGCTGCCCGACTTGCCAACCATGCAGGAATCCGGCTTCAAGGATTTTGAGGTCGGTATCTGGCACGGCATGTGGGCCCCGGCCGGAACGCCAAAACCGGTTACTGACAAACTTGTCAGCGCACTTCAGGCTGGCGTGGCGAATCCAGAGTTTCAGAAACGCATGGCTGCCCTGGGCGCAACTGTCCTGACGAAAGAAGCGAATCCTGAAGCACTAGCCAAAAAAGTTGAGCAACAAGTTCCCCAATGGGCGGACCTGTTCAAGAAAGCGGGCGTAGAAGCCCAATAAGCTGAAAGTGCCGGATCTTCAACACCATGTTGGATCCGGCATGCCGTCCGTAGCGAGCTTATGAAGCTTCGTAGCCCAGGGCCTCTGAAATCTGCGCGGCAGTACTCAATAGAACAGGTATCCACTCGTCGCGCATACGTTCCGCAGGCGCCGAGATCGACAAACCCGCCTGCAATTTACCCGTATCGTCATACACCCCTGCGGCGATGCACCGGACACCCAACTCAAGTTCTTCATTATCCCGCGAATATCCATGACGACGCACTAGCGCCAGATCACGCTCGAGCACGTCGGTTTGGGTAATGCTGTTGCGGGTGGTGCCGGCCAGGCCGGTACGCATTGCATAGGCCTTCACCTGCCTGGGGTCGCTCACCGATAAAAACAGTTTCCCCGTGGAGGTGAGGTGTAGCGGGGCGCGCCCGCCTATGGCACGTACAACCTGCATGCCCGAACGTTCGCTCCAGGCGCGCTCGATGTAGACGATTTCATCGCCCTGCTGCAAAGAAAGGTTCACGGTCTGACCCGTAATCTTGTGCAATTCCCGCATGGGTTCAATGGCCACTTCCCGTACATTCAACCGCCCCTTGACCAAGGAGCCAAGCTCCAGAAGTCGCATCCCGAGCTGGTACAGGCCACTGTCGACGCGTTCGACGTAACGGCCTACCACCAGGTCGTTAAGGATTCGATGCGTTGTGGAAGTGTGAAGACCCGTCGTGGCGGCAAGATCCTTCAAGGGCATGGGGTGAGCATGTCCGGCGAGCACGTCGAGCAGACGCATGGCACGTTCCAGCACCTGGATGGTTATGGGCGAATCGCTCATGGTCGGCGCATTGTGCAAAGAAGTAGGAAGCATGGTTCGAGTCACGATCAGGTTATGCCGCAGTGCAACAATTCCATAATATGAAACAAAGAAGCAATCTGCAAGTCTTATTTTGCTGGCGGAGTAAGCTGGCCACCCTGCCTGATAACCTCGGTGCGCAGGAATGCCAGGGCTTCGGCAGCGGCTTGCGGTTCGCCCTTGACACCAAGATCGATATGAGGATGCCCTGTATCGCCCATGCTGGGCAAGCTGAATGCCTTGACGCCAGGCCATTTCTGCTCGAGCTCTTCCAGCGCCGGGGTAATGCGTGACTCTGGCAAGCGGAACACGAGAAACGAGTGTTCAACGCGCGTTGTAGCGTGATGGAACCCGGCATACCTGGTATCGAGCGTCCACTCCATCATGGGCCAGGCCATGACGGGAAAGCCTGGCATGAAAGTATGATTGCTGATGAAAAAGCCGGGTATTTTGTTGTAGGGATTGGGCACGATATCGGCCCCTACGGGAAATACACCCATTTGCAGACGCTGCTGGTTTTCGGGTAGGGACATATCGCCGCTGCCCTGTCCACGCTGTTCGTTCTCGGCGCAACGTTCCGCAATCAGGCGGGCAGCTTCCGGGTGCAGCACCAGCTCTAGCCCGAGGGCCTGGCCCGCAGCCTGACGGGTCTGGTCATCAGGAGTGGCGCCTATGCCCCCGCAACAGAAAACGATATCGGGAGTGGCAAAACTGCGCGCCAGCGTGGCGGCAATGACATCGCGCTCGTCCGAAATAAATTCAGCCCCGGACAAATGCATGCCGCGCTGGGACAAAAGTTCGACGAGCTTGGAGAAGTGCTTGTCCTGACGTCTGCCGGAAAGGATCTCGTCGCCGATTATGATCAGGCGCACTTTGGGTACTGTCGTTGTAAGCGTGTTCATGGTCTCGTCCGGGTTAATTCTGTGTGATCGATGACGGTCTGCTCGCGCAATTGCCGTAGCGACTCAAGGCTGAAATGTGCGAACACCAGCGCGGAGAATACAGGCAAGACCAGCCATGCGGGAGGAAACAGATTGATCAGCGCCAGGCCGAATCCGATCAACCACAACTGGCGGTTATGCCGCTTCCAGATTAGCCGGCGCTCTTGAGGACTCGCGTGCTCGATGATGGCATCCACGCGCAACATGCGGGTAAAGGCAAATGCCCATAATATTACGGGCAGCACGAGTGGCAAGGGCGGTATAAGCCACAATGGGATGGTCACCAGCCAGGCCAGGACAAATAGCACTCCGACCCATACGGCGTTCCAGGCGCCCACTGCCGTGCTGTACTTTCCCTGTCGTGATATGCCACGATATTCGCGCTTCTCGAGATGGCGAAGGACGATAGGCATTACGAACACGGCGGCAATCACCAACCCCAGTATTCCGGACATTGGCAGCAGTATGGCCACGGCAAGCAGTGGAACGAGATACAGCTTCAGGGAAAACAGACCCAGAGCCAGCATCCACTCATCGACCTGATTAATGATTTCCCAATTGGCTGCTTCGGCATTGAGCCAAGTGGTCAAGGGAGCCCAGAAAGCCCAAAGCAATATAATGGCTCCAAGCAGGGCAATAATGAAAGGCAACAACAACGCCGCCAGCATTTTCGGATGGCATTGTGAAATCAGTGCCCTCTTGAACGCCACCCCTACGGCCGCCAGGCCGGTTACGGCGGACCGACGGTCACGAACTGCCAAATTAGTATTATTCATTGAAGAAGTCTTGAATTGATGACAGGACTATCATAGTCAAACCGGATGCCATTTGTCTCTATGCCAATGCTCGACCCTCAAAAAGATACGCTTGCGCTGAGTGTGCGCCTGCAACAGGCCCAAGGCTTGATCGTCGCCTGCTACTGCGCCGCGTGGTGCGACACCTGCACCCAATACCGGCCGGACTTCGAGCAGCTGTCCGGGCTATGGCCGCAGCACACCTTCGTATGGATAGATATCGAAGAAAACCCGGAATTGCTGGACGACGATGACGTCGAGAATTTTCCGACCTTGCTCATTCAGGATCTCGGACGAGGCAATCTGTTTTATGGCGCCATGCTGCCGCATATCGGCCATCTCGAGCGCCTGATACGTCATCTGGACGAGGCCACCCCGCTCGTCGAAAACGGGCCGGCCCCACTGCGCACATTGTTATTGCCGCCCGCCGCCCAGCAACACGCCTAGCGACTTCTTGGACGTGCCGGCTTGTATGGGCTTGCCCGAGTCCATAGTGCTGCTCGATGGGGAGGGCACGTAAGGCCTGCTGAAAAAGTCGTCCACTGCCTTGTGCGACGTAGAACCCGTCGAGTGCGTCCGGCGCTCGCGACTGCTGGCCGCGGCAGGTCGAGCAGCAAGGGGCACGCTCAGCTGACCGCGCGGTATCTTGAATTTAATGAGTTTTTCGATATCGAGCAGGAAGCGCTCTTCGTCAGGAGCATAGAAAGCGATGGCCTCACCGGATGCGCCAGCGCGACCCGTACGCCCTATGCGATGCACGTAGTCTTCGGCATTGTAGGGAAGGTCGTAATTGATCACGCAAGGTACGCCGGCCACGTCAAGTCCACGTGCGGCAACATCGGTGGCAACCAGGACTTCCAGTTCGCCGGCCTTGAAAGCTTCGAGCGCTTTCATGCGGTCGATCTGGCTCTTGTCGCCGTGTATGGATTCGGCCTTGACGCCATCACGAACCAGTTCGCGGGCCAGCCGGCCTGTACCGATCTTGGTATTGGAAAAAACGATGACCTGGTTGAACCCGCGCGACTTGACCAGGTGAACCACCGCGGCCCGCTTTTCGCTGCCAGGCATCGCGTAGGCAATCTGCGTAACATTTTCTGCCGTGGCATTGCGAGCGGCCACTTCGATTTCGGCTGGGTTCTTCAGGTATGTACGGCCGAGTTTTCGGATTTCATTGCTGAACGTGGCCGAAAAAAGGAGCCCCTGGCGATTCGCAGGAAGCAAGCGCATGATGCGGTCGAGATCGGGCAGGAAACCCATGTCGAGCATGCGGTCGGCTTCGTCCAGAACCAGGATCCCGACTTGGCCGAGATTCACTGTTTTCTGTTCCACATGATCCAGCAACCGGCCCGGTGTGGCAATTAGCACTTCGCAGCCGCGGCGCAACGCGTCGCGCTGGGGACCGATATCGACCCCCCCGAACACCACCGTGGAGCGCAGCGGTGTCGACTTGCTGTACTCGATGACACTATCGGAGACCTGATCGGCCAGCTCACGTGTCGGCGTAAGAATCAACGCCCGCACAGGATGGCGAGCCGGCGATGCGCTCGTGTTGGCAAACTGCATCAGGCGATGCAAGATGGGCAAAGTAAAGGCCGCCGTCTTTCCTGTGCCGGTTTGTGCCGCGCCCATGACGTCCCGCCCGTCCATCACTATGGGTATGGCTTGCGCCTGAATGGGCGTAGGTACGGTGTATCCCGTTGCGGCGACCGCCATCAGTATGCTGGGATGCAGGCCGAAATCGGAGAAAGTGGCGGCAGGAGTGTCGACGTGAGTGTTTGTAGTGTCTGTCATTGAAAGTGGTTGCGCCCCACGCGGGAGTAGTCCACGTAAAGCATTTATAACGCGGTAATTTTAACTCAGCGACGCGGCGGATCAGTGTTTAGCTTGGGGCGGCAACCATGCAACGCCATAAAAAGAAGATTGTGTCGTTAAAAGCATACGCTTTGTTACCGACCGATCTAAAAGCGAAGTTCAGAAAGCAGGCGCAATATCCAGTATGCGAACATTCCCCCCACAATTACCAGCAGACTGCTGCGTGTGCGCCAATACAACCCCACGGCGGCCACCGCCGCCAGCATCTTGATATCCAAAGCGTATCCGGTATTTGCGTGCCAGGGAAGCAGTTCCGGCACGACGATACCGACCAGCGCTGCAGTCGGTGCATAACGCAAGGCGCGGCGCACGCCATCCGAGAGAGGGAAATAGTCGCCGAACAGGAAGTATCCCGCTCGCGTCAAGAAACTGCAGAGAGCCAATAGCCCAATTGCGCCCAGTACATAGTAGTCAAAATGCGGCGCACCAGTCATGATGTTTTGACTTTATCAATCAAGCGCTCGGTGACCACGCCGGCTATCACGCCGCCTATGACTGCGGCAGCCAGACCCAGGCGTAGCGGCAAAGGCTGGCCTATCCAGGCGATCAGCCCGGCGACCGCCAGACACATCATCATGGGGCGGGTCTGGATCAAGGGCACGACGATTGCCATCAGGGCCAGCACGGCTGCGAATTCCAGCGACCAGGACGCCGGCACCATTGCACCGAGGTATATGCCGAGCAGTGAAAAGCAATTCCAGGCGAACCAACCGGGCACGATGAGACCGAGGAAATACCATAATTGTTCCGCCGTGCCACGTTCCTTGCTTTCGCCGTAGCGCCCCATGAAAAGCACGAACGACACATCGGTGGAGAAAAACCCGAGGCCCATGCGCTTGCGCCAGGGCATGTGACGGAAGAAAGGTTGGAGTGCCGCACCGAAAATGACAAAACGAATGTTGACCACCAGTCCGGCGGCAAAAATCAGCCACAGCGGCGCAGCTGATTCCATCAGCGGCAGCGAAGTCAGCTGGGCCGAACCCGCATAGACGACCAGGGTCATGAGCGTTGCCATACTTTCCGTAAGGCCCGATTTGACCAGCGCGATGCCAGTCACGAACCCCCAGGTGCCGGTGGCGATAAGGGCAGGAACGGCGTCACGTGTGCCCGCCTTGAAATCACGCCATTTGGGGGAATTCAGCCATCCCGGGGCAATTGGAATTTGTGCCACCACGCCTACCTTATGCAACCGGGCACGCCGACATGGCATGCCCCACTCAGCAATGCCGAAACCGCTGCGCTACCGCGGAACAGAGCGCCACACACATTTTCGGAAAGTCGGTATTGTAAGGCTGCCGCCCTTGGTACAATCAAGCCTCATCTTTGGGAGAGCCTAATGTCCATGTCTGATCGCGACGGTTTCATCTGGTATGACGGCGAGCTGGTGCCGTGGCGCGACGCCACAACCCACGTGTTGACACACTCATTGCACTACGGACTGGCCGTTTTCGAAGGTGTGCGTGCCTACAACACTGCGATCGGCACGGCCATCTTCCGGTTGCAGGATCACACGCGTCGACTGTTCAATTCCGCCCATATCTATCAAATGGAAATGCCCTACGACCAGGACACCATTAACGCAGCGCAGCTGGAAGTGGTTCGCAGCAACAAACTCGACTCCTGTTATATCCGTCCGCTTGTGTTCTATGGCTCTGAAAAAATGGGTGTCTCGCCCAAAGGCGCGAAAGTCCATATCGCTATCGCGGCATGGCCCTGGGGTGCCTATCTGGGTGATGAAGCCCTCAAACACGGCATACGGGTCAAAATCTCGTCGTTTGCGCGACAGCACGTCAATGTCACCATGCCTCGCGCCAAGGTGGCCAGCACCTATGCCAACTCCATACTCGCCAATGCGGAGGCGCTGGACCACGGCTACGACGAGGCCATACTCCTTGACACCGATGGTTTTGTCGCCGAAGGCTCGGGTGAAAACATCTTCATTGTAAAAGACGGTGTACTGTGCGAACCTGAAATCGCGTCCGCGCTGACCGGCATCACTCGATCCACCATCCATGCACTGGCCTCGGACCTTGATATTCCCATACAAACAAAACGACTTACGCGCGACGATCTGTATATTGCCGACGAAGCATTTTTCACCGGGACAGCAGCCGAAGTAACCCCCATACGCGACATTGACCGTCGCGTGATCGGTAGGGGTGTCCGGGGTCCCGTCACCGAAAAACTGCAGAATGCGTTCTTCGAGCTGGTAAATGGGAAGAATGCCAAGTACCACCACTGGCTCAGTAAGGTATAACTATCCGTCTGGCTGTACCAGACACAATCACTCTAGGACACACCATGAGCAGCGCCGCCTCTCACGTCATTCCGCACAACGATACCGTATTCGTCGAAGCCAAAGACCTGCCAGTCTATTGCCCTCGCCCGGACGCCCCCCTATGGAGCATGCATCCGCGGGTCTTCATCGAAGTCGTCAAGACAGGCAGGGCAATCTGCCCCTATTGCGGTACGGCATACGAATTGAAAGAAGGCGAAAAGGCCCACGGGCACTAAGCACTATCCAGGCGCTTGTCACCGCTGGCCGCCATACCACTTTACGGTTCGCACTTTATGTTTACTACACCGCAAGAAGCCGAGCATGCCTTTTACGAAGCACTCCAGAAGGCCGACCTGACCTTGATGATGCGGGTCTGGGCCGACGACGAGGAAATAGTCTGTGTCCATCCGGGCGGCACGCGGGTCATTGGCCTGGAAGCCATTCAGAACGCCTGGCAGCAAATTTTTGGCAACGGCCCCATGACCATTAATCCCTTGCGACCCATGATTCTAACGACCGTCATGAGCTCGGTGCATGTTTTGGTGGAGCAGGTATCGGTCAAGACCCCCGAAGGCGCCAAGACAGCCAATTGCTACACGACCAATATATTCCACAAAGGCCGGACCGGATGGAAAATGGTGCTTCATCACGCATCGCATGCCCCGCAGAATATCGACATGTTCCGTCTGCAAGACCATCCAGACACCTTGCACTGAAGGCGGTACGTGACAGCACAGATTGACACCTCTCCCTGTCCCACTCCCGGTTGGTTGCCTGGCGGCCATCTCCAGACGCTTTATGGCGCCCTCGTGGCTCGCTACCACCATATTTCGTTTGTTCGCGAACGCCTCACCACGCCTGACGGGGACTTCCTGGATCTCGACTGGACGGGGCCAGGGCTGTTCACGGACAAGCTGGCCAATGGCACGGTGTCCCGGCCAGACATCCGCCTGGGCAGGACAGCAGCGAGGCGCTGGATGCAGGACGACGACTGGGCCAGCCTTCCCGGCGGCGTCGATACGCCTGCCCTGGTCCTCTTCCACGGATTGGAAGGAAGCAGCCACAGCCATTACGCCCAAGCCATTACCCAACACTTTCGCGCGCGCGGATGGATCGTGGTAATTGCCCATTTTCGCGGTTGTTCGGGCTTTCCGAACCGAATGGCACGTTCCTATTTTTCAGGCGATTCCGAAGACATCCGATTCATACTCGACACGCTGCGCCAGCGCCTTCCCAATGCCAGGTGGCATGCGGCGGGAGTCTCGCTGGGCGGCAATGCCATGCTCAAGCATATAGGCGAACAGGGCGAAGCCTTGTCGTGGCTTGCCGCAAGTATCGCGATCTCGGTGCCGCTGGACCTCGTTGCCTGCGGTACCCGCCTTTCTGAGACGCGACTGGGCAAGCATCTGTACTCGCGGCATTTCCTGAGAACCATGAGAACCAAGATCATGGAAAAAGCCAAACGCTTTCCAGGTAACATTGACGCGTTGCGCCTGAGCCAGGTGAAAACCCTGCGCGAATTCGACGATCTATATACCGCTCCGATGCATGGCTACAAGAATGCGCTCGATTACTGGACCCGGGCGTCCAGCAAGCCGCACCTGAAAACCATTGCCATACCCACGCTGATCGTGAATGCGCGCAATGACCCCTTCATTCCCGAACCCTCGTTGCCCGGCACACAGGATTGCTCCGCAAGCGTCGTGCTGCAACAACCTGCCGAAGGTGGACACGTAGGATTCGTAACGGGTCCTTTTCCGGGGCATCTGGGATGGTTGCCCGGGCGCATGGCCCGATTCTTCGAGAGCGGCACATAGAACCACTGCAGGAGGTGGCTTCTATGACTTGAAACGTTCGAGCAAGGCGCGATCGGCTTTCAAGCGTTCCTTGAGCGTTCTTATCTGCACATCGAGTTCCGACTGCACATAGAAGTCTGTGGTCATGCTGCGCGCCTGCTGCAATTGCTCCACGGCAGTGGGTAGCGCCCCAGTAAGATCGTAATAGGCAGCCATGGTACGTCGGGCGGCGACCTTCTGTCCCAGACGCTCGTGGCTTTGCGCGAGCAACTGGTGCAGGCGGGGAACCTCGGGCCATTGCTTGATTCGTTGCTGAAGGAAGGGTACGGCATCCGCGTCCCGACCTGTCTTCTGCAATGACTCGACGCGGATCAAGGCGATGCCCTGATTGTCCGGCCAGCGTTGCCAGGCTTTCTCGGCAAGGGCAAGCGCACCGGCGGTGTCGCCCTGCGCCAACGCAAGGGATACGCCAAGGCCGGCTACCTCGGGAGAGTTACCGCCGTCTTTCCGGGCATTGCGCAGCGCTTGCTCCGCCCGAACCAGGTCTTTTTTCTGGAATGCGGCAAATGCGATGCCATACCATGCGGCGGATTGTTCAATGCCGGTGGCTCGCTGTGCATCAAGCTGCAGTTTTTCCACAGCCGTGCGCTGCGCCTGGCTGTTCCTAGCCTGCACGATACGCAATTTGGCGCGCACGAACCAGAACGAGTCGCTGCCCTTTGGATTGGCCGGCGGTGTCTCGCCGACCCGATTTTCGATATCGGACATGCGTTGAATGGACAGCGGATGAGTGCTTGCGTAATCGCCGCCGCCCTTGCCTTCGTTGAGCCGCGCCGAATTCGACAACAGATTGAACATGCTCACCATGCCGCGCGGATCGTAGCCCGCCTTGCGCATCATTTCGAAACCCGCACGATCGGCTTCCTGTTCCGCCTGTCGGGAAAAGCCGAGTTGCCTGTCGACGGCCGCTGCCTGTCCGAACGCCGCAATGCCCATGGCGAGGTCGCCGCTGCCTGAAAGCGCGGCCAGGAGCGCTGCCGCCACTGCTGCCATCATGACGCCACTGCTTTGCGACTTTTGCGTCATGCCGCGCGCAATATGGCGCTGTGCAACGTGCCCGATTTCGTGGGCAATGACGGAAGCGACTTGGGATTCGGTTTGCGCCGACACCAGCAGTCCGCTGTTGATTCCGATATAGCCACCGGGCAAAGCGAAGGCATTGATTTGCGGATCACGCACACCAAATACGGTAATAGGCTGATCCGGGCTGACCGGGGCATGCGCGGCTAGGTTTCGGCCCATGGTGGTCAGATACTGGCTGATGTCAGGGTCGCCGATGTAGTCGGGATCGCGGCGCCCTTGCTCCATGATGGCGTCGCCCAATGTGCGCTCCAGCGATGGGGGCAATTCGGCGGATGAGGCCGAGCCCATGCTGGGCAATCCCACAGGCTGTGCAGGGGCGGGTGCCGACCAGCACATAAGCGAAAACAGGCTCGCACACAGCAAGGCGCTGCGGGAAGTGGTTCGCAAAGCAGTTTGGGCAACAGTCATGGCAAAGAAATGGTGGATCAGGATGCCGGAGACACCGCGGATTGCTGGGCCCGCAAGGCATCTTGTTTGTTGGGCAAACGATTTTTGCCGGAAAGCCGCATCAGCGTCGCGAGAGCGAACAACAGGCCGAACACTTCGACAAACCCTGCCAGCACCCACATGGTGAGGCCGCCGATGGCCTGGTCGGTCAGGGCCGTCATACCCGGTATGGCCCGCCCGCAGAGATCGAAGATGGGGTAAAGGTCGTATTCGGTGAACGTGATGATGGCGCCCACCACCATTTGTGGAACCATGGTCAGCACGGGGGAAATGATGCGCGCGCCCGGCGAGAGCACGGCCGGAGGACTTGGACGCCGGTCGAGAATGAGGTTCCAGTACATGAACCCGCTTATGACGACCGACCAGTTCATGAATCGGTACAGACGCCAATCGAGCATGGAGTAGAACTGCACCGTAGGTATAAGAAAGCCAAGCACCAGGACGACAAACAGCACCGGCACAAAGATTTTATTGGTGAGAATGGCAATGACTATGCGCCCCGGCCTGCTGACGCGAAAGTCACGCAGGCGCAGCCGCCACGACTTGGGCAGGCCCGCGCGCATCACCTGGCCCGGATAGGCGCCCATGATGAAGAGTGGACCGAGATGGTGCAATACCAGATGCTGCAGCCGATGTATGAAAAACATGCGCTCGGCATAGTAATCGATGCGCGTGTGCATCGACAGATAAAGCAGCACCATGCCTATCCAGAAGAAGGCCTGGCGAGTCGCCGTAACCTTGTGGACACGCGTCCCGCGCACGAATGCCCAGCTTCCCACGAAAAACATCAGCAACAACGCTGGAGAGAGCTCCCAGGGTGTAAGCCAATCGATAACAGTCATGGGTAGAGATCCGGTAAGCGCGACCCTGCTAGTTTAATGCAATGTGACGGCGATCGCCCCACTGGACCCGCTGCACGCCCGGGTAGGCGCTGATCTGACGTGCCTGCGACATGAGTACCGAACGGAGCTCCGGCGGGCAATTTACCGTGACGCATGCTGTGGCCATTTCGTTCTGTGGTGCATGGTCGACCAGCAAGTTGGCTACGCTGAGCCCCGCGGCTTCGAAATCTTGATAGATTCGCTTGCGGACATCGGCAAGGATATGGCGAGGACACACGACAGTAAGACGCGAGACTGAGCTGGGGACGCGAACTGGCGCGGCCTGAACGCCTGCACGACGTAGAAACAAATTGAAAAGGCGCATAGACCCTCCGCAATCGATGTGTTGCAACACAACACACGAACCTGCTGCGGCAAGCGCAACAAGTATTTTTTAAATTGACGGGAGTTTGAATACGCGAAGTACCTTCAAACCACCACGCCCATGGAAAACCAGGGCGTGGCTAAAGCTGTGCTGAATCTAAGCTGCTTTTGCCTGGACGCGCCTGGTAATGAAATAGCCGATACAAGATCGACTTTTACTATCGCCGGGGTCGGAATTCACCGCACAGCTCCTATAAATTGAACACGTAGCATTGTAGCTTCTTAGCCGCATGCAGACAAGCCCGAACACCTGAAATTTCAATACATTAGGGCAACGAATAACGAGAGCCTACAGAACGTGGCCATCGAGCCATCCTATTGCGGTGTATACATGGATGACGATCAGCGCGATGCCAAACATCAGCACGCTGCCACCCACGAAGGTAGTCACAATGGCGGCAATGACGGCATTCCAGCCCGTACGCGAGCGTAGGCCGGAACCCGGATTGTATTTTGTGTCGAATTTGTCGTCCGCCATGAGCGCGAAAACCAACGCCTCGATAAAGCCGGCGGTAATGGGGACAATGAGCACGAGAAATGGGGGGCTATCCCACCACACCGGGTAAAGCCGCATGAGCGCCAGCATGATAAAAGCAAACGCGGTCAGCATCCATGCGCCGCGCCGTCCCATATACCACCAATGTGCACCGACGACGCCCAGCAGGCACGCCAGCCACGCAGCGACCACCTTGCTGCGATGTCGGGCAGGAGTGTTAAATTGCTTCATGTAAAGACTCCAGTCACCGAAATATAAAAACCCAGTACACATTGTAGTAGAGCACGGAACAGGCATGGATTCCCCCACATACGACATCGTCATAAGCGGAGCAGGGCCGGTAGGCAGCGCCCTCGCTCTTATCCTGGCCAATAAGTCGCCCGACCCCGCCCGCATTGCGCTCCTGGGGCGGAATATGACTGTCCCGGATGACACGGATGGCACAGCAGCCAAGCCGCTGCCGGACCCGCGGACGCTCGCACTCAACCACGGCAGCCGGGTTTTACTTGAGCAGCTGGGTGCGTGGCCGGGACAGTCCGCAAGCATCGGCGTCGTGCATGTGTCGCAACAAGGTCGGCTCGGACGAACCCTCATCGACCACCACGAGCTCAATGTCCCGCGCCTGGGCAGCGTCGTGGGCTACGATACATTGCTTGGCTGCCTGCACGGTGCCTTGCGCGCCAGCGGCGTGACGCTTATCAATGCGTCGCCCCCTGGCCGCGTGGCCGGTAGCCATGTCCGGTTTGACATTGGCGATAGCCACATCAGCAGCGCCCTAGCGGTTCAGTCTGACGGCACCAGGCCGCGAGGAGTCCAGCGCCACTACGATCAACATGCGGTCCTGGCCACCGTTCGCGCGGCAAGGCCCAGACCGGGATGGGCCTTTGAACGGTTCACCGCGCAAGGACCACTGGCCGCCTTGCCGCAGCCACACGACAACGACCTCTACGGCATCGTATGGTGCTGTTCACCCGGTCTGGCTCAAATGCTCTTGGCGCAATCCAATACGGCTTTCAGCGCCCTATTGCACGAAACATTCGGAGATCGGCTAGGGCAGTTTCAATGCATCGGGGAGCGTCATGTGTTTCCCTTGTCGCTGCATGCCGGTCCGTCGCTGCTCAATGTCCGCACGATTGCTGTGGGCAACGCAGCCCAGACACTCCACCCGGTCGCCGGGCAGGGTTTGAACCTGGGGTTGCGCGATGCTGCCCAGCTAGGCCAGGTCCTGGCGCCGTGGCTTGCGAAACCACAGGACGACCCCGCCCACATCCTCGACCAGTTTGCTGGCAACCGGCGCCCCGACCGCTGGCTCACGGCCGCAATCACCGATTTCCTGCCGCGCGTCTTCACCACCGGCAATCCATTGATTGAACATGCCTGCGGCCTGGCCCTATTGACGCTCGACCTTGCCCCCCCACTGCGTAATTCCCTCGCGCGTCAGCTATTGCAAGGGCTGCGTACCTGAGCCCTCAGCCAGGAAACCCGTTCGGGTTTAAAATCCTCCGATGTTCATTGGCCCGTGGTCTCTTCCCAACCCGGTTTTCGTCGCCCCCATGGCCGGCGTAACCGATCGCCCTTATCGCAAGCTCTGCAAAACGCTGGGGGCGGGCTATGCCGTGTCTGAAATGGCAGCCAGCAATCCAAGGCTCTGGGACAGCGTCAAAACATCGCGACGCCTGGATCACGAGGGGGAAATCGACCCCATTGCAGTGCAGATCGCCGGATCGGACCCCGACATGATGGCCGAGGCCGCCGTGTTCAATATCGAAAAGGGCGCCTGCATCATCGATATCAACATGGGTTGCCCGGTCAAGAAAGTATGCAATGTCGCGTCAGGATCGGCGTTGTTGCGCGATGAAGATCGCATAGCAAGAATTCTGGAAGCCGTCGTATCGGCCTGTCGGCCTATGGGCGTACCCGTCACCCTGAAAACTCGTACGGGATGGGACCGCGCGTCACGCAATGCGGTCAGCGTCGGGCGAATGGCAGAAGATATTGGTATAGCCGCCCTGACCCTACATGGCCGTACCCGTTGCGACCTGTATCTGGGGCAGGCCGAGTACGATACGATACGGGACGTAAAGCAGGCTCTCACGATTCCCGTTATTGCCAATGGGGATATCGATAGTCCCGAGAAAGCAAAATACGTACTAGAGTATACGGGTGCCGATGCCATCATGGTGGGGCGAGCGGCCCAAGGCAGGCCCTGGATCTTCCGGGAAATCAGCCATTACCTGCTGACCGGGCGGCATTTGCCGCCACCCACCTATGGCGAATTGCGGGACTGCCTGCTGGACCATTTAGAAGAGCACTATCGGTTTTACGGAGAATATACTGGCGTGCGTTCGGCGCGCAAGCATATCGGCTGGTACCTGTCCACGATGCCTGACGCCCCCGAGTGGCTGCCCTGTATCAATGAAATTGGCAACACGCGCGACCAAACCCTGGCGCTCCAGCGCTGGTTCGATCGCCATCCACCCAACGAGCCCATAAAGGCTCAGACGGCCCGGGCGCAAGCCTGAAGCACGTCGCACACTATCAATAGCAAGGATCATGAGCAACACAAACCCCCTAGAGCAATCCGTGCGCGACCAGCTTGAGCGTTATTTCACGGATTTGGGCGACTCAGAGCCGCGTGACATGCTGGCCATGGTCGTCAACTGCGTTGAGCGTCCAGTGCTGCAGGTTGCACTCGAAAAGTCCCGCGGGAACCAGTCCAAAGCCGCCGAGATGCTGGGCATTACCCGTAGCACCCTGCGCAAGAAACTGCTCGCCCATAACCTGCAACCTTAATTTTTATTCTAGAACCTAACCATGAAAATCCAGACAGCCCTACTCTCGGTTTCCGACAAGACCGGTATTGTTGAATTTGCCCAGGCGTTGACTCAACGCGGTGTGCGCCTGTTGTCTACTGGGGGCACGGCTAAGCTGTTGGCGCAGGCAGGTCTGGCCGTGACAGAGGTCGCCGCGCATACCGGATCGCCAGAAATTCTGGACGGGCGCGTCAAGACCCTGCATCCTAAAATACATGGCGGGTTGCTGGCGCGTCGCGACAGCGCCGAGCATTTGAAGACATTGCAAGAGCACCAGATCGACCGCATTGATATGCTGGTTGTCAATTTGTATCCGTTTCGCGAAACCATCGCCAAGCCGGACTGCACCTTCGCCGATGCCGTGGAAAACATTGATATCGGCGGGCCGGCCATGCTGCGTGCCGCAGCAAAAAATCATGGCACACCCGCCGGCGGCGTCACGGTCGTGATCGACCCGGCCGATTACCAACGCGTTCTCGCCGACATGGACGGCCCTCATGGGCACCCTTCCTATGGCCTGAGGCTGGAGCTGGCGACCAAGACTTATGCGCACACCGCGGCCTACGACGGCGCCATTGCAGCTTACCTCAGCAGCCTTTCTGTGGCGGAACCGGCACAAGACAAGGCGCCCGAACGCAGCGACTGGCCGCGCACCCTTACGGTACAGCTCAAGCAGCAGCAAGTCTTGCGCTATGGCGAGAATCCGCACCAGGCAGCCGCTTTCTACGTGGACCAACCGATAGGCGCCGGGCTGCTCGGCAGCTATCACCAGTTGCAGGGCAAGGAGCTTTCCTACAATAATATTGCCGACGCGGATGCGGCCTGGGAATGCGTGCGCAGCTTCGAAACCACCGCCTGCGTAATCGTCAAACATGCCAATCCTTGCGGCGTCGCCCTGGGCGACAGTCCCTTGCACGCGTATCAGCAAGCCTTCAAGACTGACCCGACATCCGCGTTCGGCGGAATCATCGCCTTCAATCGTCCGGTCGATGAAGCGACTGCGCAAGCCATCAGCGCCCAGTTCGTGGAAGTACTGCTGGCCCCTGAATATTCCAGTGGGGCGTTGGCCATCTTCGCGGCCAAGAAAAACGTGCGTGTATTGCAAGTGCCACTGGGCGAAGCCCAAAACGCCTTTGACATCAAGCGTGTCGGCGGCGGCTGGCTGGTGCAAAACCCTGATAACCATCAAGTCCCGCGCGATGCATTCAAACTCGTCACGACAGTGGCCCCTAATGAACAACAAATGCAGGATCTGATGTTTGCCTGGAAAGTGGCCAAATACGTGAAGTCGAATGCCATCGTTTTTGTCGGCAACGGCATGACGCTGGGCGTGGGTGCAGGACAAATGAGCCGGATCGATTCTGCCCGCATCGCTTCCATCAAGGCTGAGAACGCGGGTCTGGTACTGGCCGGCTCGGTAGTCGCGTCGGACGCATTCTTCCCGTTTCGCGATGGCCTTGATGTTGTGGCCGATGCTGGCGCCACGTGCGTCATCCAGCCCGGCGGCAGCATGCGCGACGATGAAGTGATTGCGGCAGCCAACGAACGCGGTATTGCCATGGTCCTGACCGGCGCGCGGCACTTCCGCCACTGATGCGCATACTCGGAATCGACCCAGGATTGCGCCGCACCGGCTTTGGCGTCATCGACGTCCTGGGTTCGCGTCTGCAATACGTGACCAGCGGCACCATAATCGTGCCGGCTGACCAGCCTCTGGCCCAACGCCTGAAGGTCATATTGGACAACATCCGCGAAGTGGTACAAAGCACCGAACCGACGGTCTCGGCACTGGAAAAGGTGTTTGTGAACACCAATCCAGCGTCAACCTTGTTGCTCGGGCAGGCTCGGGGTGCGGCCATGTGCGCGCTGGCCGACAGTGATCTGGACGTGTACGAATACACCGCGCTGCAAGTGAAGAAATCGGTCGTCGGCAATGGCCACGCCGCGAAAGAGCAGGTTCAGAAAATGGTACAGCATTTGCTGGCCTTGAGCGGCCTGCCCGCAGCCGACTCGGCCGATGCCCTGGCTTGCGCTATCTGCCATGCCCATTTCATACCGCTGACCCAGCGCCTCAAGGACACCGGACAGCTCAAGTCCAGCCACAGCAGCCGGGTACGCGGTGGACGGCTGGTCGGCTAATCTGTAGTATCAGTGAAAAGGATGGCCCCATGATCGGAAGAATTACCGGCACGCTGCTGGAAAAAACACCACCTGTCGTTTGCATAGATGTGGGCGGCGTCGGCTATGAAATCGATGTGCCCATGAGCACGCTTTATAACCTGCCCGAAAACGGCGGCAAGGTCACCCTGTACACGCATCTGGCGGTACGTGAAGATGCCCATACACTGTATGGTTTCTCCACTGCCGGCGAGCGCTCCGCATTTCGCCTGCTCATCAAGGTAAGTGGAATCGGTGCGCGCACCGCGCTGGCCGTGCTGTCCGGCATGACGGTGGAAGAGCTGGCCAGCGCAATCACGCAGCAAGAAAGTGGCCGACTCACGCGCGTGCCCGGCATCGGCAAGAAGACAGCCGAACGCCTGTTGCTCGAATTGCGGGGCAAGTTGGGCGCCGACCTGGGGCATACGCCTGGTTCGTACTCGGCCGGCCGGGACGATATTCTCAATGCCTTGCTATCACTGGGTTATTCCACCAGCGAATCGCAGACGGCCCTGAAAAACCTGCCGGAAGGCCTGGATGTTGCCGAAGGCATACGACACGCCCTTAAATCATTGGCCCGCGGCTGACAGGCCACCCACCCCGGGAAAGGAATAACGCTTGGCCGCCGGTCAGGCCGTTTGCAGAAAACGGCCGTAAGCCGACAGATCGACATTGCCGCCACTGAGCAGCACGCCTATGCGCTGGCCCCTGACCGGTGCTATTTCGTTGAACACGGCTGCGGCGCCCAGGCAGCCGGTAGGCTCCACGACCATCTTCATGCGCTCGGCAAAAAATTGCATGGCTTTTATCAGTTGCGAGTCGTCGACGGTCAGGATGTCGCGTGCGTATTCCTTGATGATGGGAAAAGTGAGTTTGCCCAGACCCAAAGTAAGGGCGCCGTCCGCAATGGAATTGGGTGGCGCAATGGTGACGATCTGACCGCTGCGCAAGGATTGCTGTCCATCGTTGCCGGCCTGGGGCTCCACCCCATACACGGCGCATTCGGGAGCGAGCGCATGCGCCGACAGCAAGGAGCCCGACAACAAGCCACCGCCGCCCAGAGGAACGAACAGCGAATCCAGACCGCCGACATCTTCAAGAAGCTCTTGGACCGCCGTGCCTTGGCCCGCGATGACGTCCGGGTGATCATAGGGCGGGATCAGGGTCAGGCCTTGTTCTTTCACCAGCGCAAGCGCCACCTGTTCGCGGTCTTCTGTGTGGCGATTGTAACTAACGACTCGGGCGCCGTAACCGATGGTGGCTGCTTTCTTTGCAGCCGGTGCGTCATGCGGCATAACGATCGTAGCAGCGACATTCAGCAGTTGCGAGGCCAGAGCTATCGCCTGTGCATGATTGCCCGATGAGAATGCCACGACGCCCGCCCTGCGTTGTGCCGCCGACAGATTGGCCACGGCGTTATAGCCGCCGCGGAACTTGAAGGCACCAATGCGCTGGAAGTTCTCGCACTTGAAGAACACCTCAGCCTCGAGGCGCTTGTTCAGCGTCTGGGACGTGAACACCGGGCTGCGGTGCGCCACCTGGCTGAGGACCCGGCTGGCAGCGACGACATCATCAAACGTGGGTAATCTGGAATTCATTGGAATACGCTCGGCTCAAGGAAATACGATAAACGCAACAGCCGGAATTATGCTGCAAACGGTGCACGTCTGCGCAACTAATGCGGAGTAGAGTACGATAAGCACTGTAAATATAATCAGCAGCGATCCCATGGCCATACATTCCGACTCACTGTCCAGCATTGCAGCAATCGAGCGCATTGTCGCCCCACAAAGCGCCTCTCCCAACGAAGATTCGGTCGAACGCGCCTTGCGGCCGCGTGCGCTCAGCGAGTACATCGGGCAGCACCGGGTGCGGGAACAACTGGAAATTTTCATTGCCGCTGCCAGGAATCGCGGCGAGGCGCTGGATCACGTGTTGCTGTTCGGGCCGCCCGGCCTGGGCAAGACCACGCTGGCCCATATCGTGGCACACGAAATGGGTGTACACCTGCGACAAACATCAGGCCCGGTGCTTGAACGCCCCGGCGACCTTGCCGCCCTGCTCACCAACCTGGAAAAAAATGATGTGCTGTTCATCGATGAAATCCACCGCTTGTCGCCTGTCGTGGAAGAAATCCTGTATCCGGCGCTTGAAGATTTCCAGATCGACATTCTTATCGGCGAAGGCCCTGCGGCGCGCAGCGTAAAAATCGATCTGCAACCCTTCACCCTGGTCGGGGCCACGACACGGGCCGGCATGCTGACCAATCCACTGCGCGACCGGTTCGGCATTGTGTCGCGCCTGGAGTTCTATAGCGCCGAAGATCTCACCCATATCGTCAAACGGAGTGCGCAGCTCTTGAATGCCCACACTACACCCGATGGCGCTGCCGAGATAGCGCGCCGGGCACGCGGCACACCGCGCATAGCCAACCGGCTCCTGCGCCGCGTGCGCGACTATGCCGAGGTCAAGGCCGATGGCCGCATCGATGTCGCCGTTGCCGGCGCGGCGCTGGCCATGCTGGAAGTAGATCCGCAAGGCCTGGACCTCATGGACCGCAAGCTGCTCGAGGCAATCATCCATAAATTCGACGGCGGGCCGGTGGGGGTTGACAGCCTGGCCGCCGCGATCGGAGAGGAACGCGACACCATCGAAGACGTGATCGAGCCCTTCCTGATACAGCACGGCTACCTGCAACGCACCCCCAGGGGTCGCATGGCAACCCAAAGCACGTGGAAGCACCTCGGGCTTGCGCCGCCCAAGCCTGCCGGAACATCCGACTTGTTTTCCTGACTTGAATTCACCGGCGACCAGAGGAGTTTTGGTCGAAGTGTTTACAGAGCTCGCTGCGGCGCGGAGGCGTCGGGGGGCTATTCGTTCGTTGGGAGGGCTTTTCGTTCATTGGGACGGCT
>LNAP01000890.1_pt1 | contig 56540 bp, 49 predicted proteins | sample 602601 | NCBI WGS metagenome assembly LNAP01 (sample SAMN02440304, study PRJNA202911) | soil metagenome | biome: Subtropical and temperate rainforests or woodlands; isolation source: soil samples (1 kg each in a 20% v/v slurry with milli Q water) were... ...
AACGACAAGACATGCACGAGGAATACCAGCACAACGAACGCTCCGCTTTAGGAGTTGGTTGGTGGTACCTGACGCACCTGATCACCTGGTGGCGTTTTCCGTACTGGGTTGCGGAATGGGACCATCGTTTCAGCATGAAATCTCTACCGGAATCCATTGCAGACTGGTCTAAACCTCTTCCGCCTGAGCAGTGGGCGAAGCCAAGCCAAGCTTTGAAAGAACAAAGCGCGAAGATCGAAAAAGCCTTTGCTCAAGGACAGGATTTCATGACGTACTTCAACGCAAACTTAAGTAAAACCGATGCAAAAGAGTCCGCAGGTAGTTCGGCATCATGAGCGCAGAGATCAAACAGCCCGGTGATTGGCGGGACCAGAACAATCAGCGTCCTGTCGCTGGTGAGTCCCGACGGTTTGCCACTGGCGAGGCAGTGTTCTTTTCACCCTTACCCATTCCTACCGGGCAGACGCCAATGGACTTGGATGGAAGCTTTCTTGAGGTCAACGATACTTATCTCGATGTGGGTAGTAGCAACTTCAATAAGGCTTTTCAAGCCAGGGTTATGATCGCGAGTGGAATGCTCTTGCTGATTGTTAGTTTGATAGTAGGACCTTCCATCGCCGGTTTGATGAGTATTGGAGATCCCTACGGCCGAACATTTATCTACATTTTCATAGAGTTTTTTTCCACTGGCGTTGTCATCGGTGCTTGGGGAGCAGCAGGAGCAGCAGTTTTAGGACTGTATGTTGTGATCAGCTCCACACTCACCAAATCCCGCACCCGCCCCATCCGCTTCAACCGCCAACGCCGCGAAGTCTGTTTCTTCCCCCACAACTCCGACGAACCCGTCATCCAGCCATGGGAAGAACTGGTCTCCTGGCTCTCCGTCAGCACGGGCTCAACCGGCGTAGGCACGATGAGCACTTACACCTTCGGCATGGCCTTCGACGACCCTAAGGCCGATAAAGTCCACTTTGTGAATCGAGGTGTGGCGACACCTATCCATGGGTTGGGTACGTGGGAAGCGATCCGCATCTATATGGAAAAGGGGCCGCAATACTGCCCCGGCAAGGCGCCTTACGAGGGTCGCCATACTTTCGATCAAGAACGGGCCGATATGCACGAGGAGTACCGGCACAACGAGCGCTCGGTGCCAGGTGTTGGCTGGTGGTATTTTTCGCATGCAATCACTTGGTGGCGATTCCCGTACTGGGTTGCCGAGTGGGATCATGGCTTCAGCATGAAAAGCCTGCCTGACTCGGTTTCAGACTGGTCCAGGCCCTTGCCACCCGAGCAATGGGTGAAGCCAAGTGCTGAGTTGAATATACAAAGCGCCAGGATTGAACAAGCCTTCACCCAAGGTAAGGGCTTTAGTGCGTATTTCGAAACCAGGATAAACCCCGAATAAAACCCCAAAAAAAAATCGGACGATCTCATTGATCGTGCGTTTTTTATACCCTCGCCTCCAACAACCAATGACGACGCGGCGCAAGGTCGGAGTTACCAAGTTTGCGGATCAGCCTGGAGGTGTGTTTGAGGTAGCGGAACGGCAAACGCTCAAACGAGTCTTTCGGGCCGGCGCAGTGCTTGCGGGAGAAGCGCCAGGCCAGTTGACGGAACAGTCTTTTCTGCCAACGGATCAGCACACCTGAAGAAGGTGTTCGCCCAGTGTAATGGCCTTGGCAATCCATGCACCGGTAAAGAGCCCTGCCACTGGGCGAACGGAAAGTATTTTAGTAGAACTCTTTGAACATGAAATTTATCGAACAACGATTAAATGTCATTCCAAATATGACTTACATACACCCACAAAACTCACTGGTTAGGCCATAAAACCGATTATTCTTGTACAAAAAAGTTATACACGAACAATCGGCACTATAGAGTCAATACTCAACTTTCGTGTTGGGTGGTCACTTTCAATACATCGGTGTAAGTCACGACAACGCTTTGCCCTACTTTCAAGTCCTTCAGTTTTTTCTGCACTTCAGGATTCTCGACGTTGACGGTTTTCGACTGGCCCGCCGGGTTTTCGAAAGTCACCTGGTTTTTCTTCAGGTCGATGTCCGTGATTTTCAGCTGCACCTGGACCTGACGGAACGCCTCACCGCCCGGATTGGGGTTGTCTTTTGTCGCGCGGATTTCGCCGGTGTGCTCGATGGAGCCAGGCAGTCCTTTGTCGACATCGGTATCGAGATAGGCCGCCACAGAGCGGGTGACTTCGATCTTGACCTGATCCCCGACCTTCAGGTTGCCCAGATTCTTGGCCTTGTCGGTGAGCTGGACATGAACCTGCCGACCTTCGGCACCTTCAAGGACCACTTGATGTTTGGCGGCGTCAACGGCCAGGACTTTGGTCGTAACCTGGTCGGCTTCCACGGCGACGGACAGCGGGATATCCGCAGCCACGGCGCTGAAACTGGCGGCGGACAGCACGGTGGCGAGAGTGATGGCCTTGGTCAGTGCATGAAGTTTCATATGCGGTACGTTCCCTGTAATGAATGGCAGCGGACGACTCTGAACCAAGGCTCAGCGCCGTCCGTGCCACTGAGCATAGACGCTGTTCAGCGATTGTCCGCCGTTTCTTGCGCGGTGGATTCCCCGCTTTCGGTGCCTTTGCCGCTGTCCTTGCGGCGAGTGGGATCGGTGGGTCGCAGGGCGTCGTTGTCGCGCTCGACTTCTCCGGGTGGACGCGGTTCGTCGGGGTGTTCCGAGGTGTCAGGCGATTGGCGGTTCACGTTGGTTCTCCTCAGGCGTCGGGGTCGTCGACCTCGTGGGCGACGTTCACGGCAGGCGAGTCTTTGTGGGATTGATCGGCCTTGGCCTTCAGGGCTTGCCACTGGTCGAGGTCGATGGCGCCCTGCCCCAGCAAATCGTCGGCCACACGCAGCAGCTCGGCGTAATGGGCGTCGGGGGATTGCTGCCAGTAGGCCTTGTCTTCAAACAGGCGCTGCCATGCTGCAAGGTCGGGTGGTTTGAGGTCGTCGCTCATCACGGGCTCCTGGGAACGCGGGCATTCTTGAATTAGGAGGCCGACGCGCTGCTGAGAGTTCCGACTTAATAGCCGGTCATTTCCAGATAGCCCTGCCCTCCGTGACTGCCGCTGAGGCGTACGGGGCCTTCCCAGTACGGAATGCGCAAATCCATCCAGGCATTGGGGTTGAGCGCGTCAATGGTGATGTCGAGGTGTCTGGCGGGGATGGTGATCGACCAGCGCACGGGCATTGAGCGCCCGGCGACGGTGGCGGTGTCTTGCGGGGTGAGGCGGATGTCGGTGGCGTGCAGCAACTGAGTCTGGCCCTGGGCGTCGATCCAGGTGCCGGTGAGATATGGCTCGCCGTTCTTCTGCCGCATGCGGTACAGCATGACTTGTTCGCCGCTGTCCAAATGCAGGGAGAACCAGTCCCAACCGCTCTGGTTCGCGGTCAGCGGCTGGCTGCTCCACTCGCGATCAAGCCACGCCGGGCCGCTGACCTGATAGGTCTTGCCGTCGATCTCCAGCGTACCGCTGGCCTGAAAAAAAGGCTGACTGTAATAGTAAGACGCCTGGCCCTGTTCGGACTTCTGGCTGAAGCCCTTGTCCCCTTGCAGCACCGGCGGACGCGTGGACGTGAGCCGCAGTTGGTAGCTGAAAAGCTTGTCACGGGCGCTGAGTTGAAGATCCGCCAGCGTATCGGCGCCCTGACTGCTGAAACGCCAATCGTCGATCCACGCATTGAACGGCTGCACGCTCACCCCGGCCTGGCCGACGCCGCCACGGGCATAGCGTTCAGCCGCATGATGCACCGTCGCCGAGGTCACGGCCGCATGGCCCAGCCAGATCGTCTGGTTAGCCCAACCTGCCACTTCGGGTGTGGCTTTCAAGGCACTGCGAAACAGCGTCCATTGCACACCAAACTCGTGACCTTGATCGTCCTTGAGATTGGCGGTGATGTACCACCACTCGATGCGAAAACCATCGTGAGGTCCGTGATCCGCCGGAAAGCTGAACACCCGACCAGGCACGACCGGGGTAAACGCGGCCGCTTCACCACCGAGGCCAGCGAAGCCTTTTTCGACCGGCGTCGAGTCATCGCAACCACTCAAAAAAAGTGCCAGCACCAGCAAGCCGAGCTTAATCCTCATGAGCAAACGTCCTCAGCAGGTCCGCCGGTTGCGAGCGATACAGCGAGTACAGCGGCCACGCCGACGCCAGCAAGGTCGCCAGCACCGCCAACCCCATCAACTGCGCCAGTTGCAGCGGAAACACCCGCAACGGCAGGCGCCAGCCGAACGCCTGAACGTTGATCACCGTGTCCAGGCACCACGCCAGCGCGATGCCCAGCGGCAACGCCAGCACCAGCGTCAGCACCGCCAGCAACCAGGTTTGTCCGAGGTTGAGCAGCATCAACTGTCGGCGGGTAACGCCCAACGCCCACAGTGGCGCAAGTTGCCCGAGTCGGCTCTGGCTCTGGGTCAGCAGGCTGATGAACAGCGCCACGCCCGCGACACCAAGGGTCAGGCTGTTCAGCGCGGCGGTAGCGGCGAAGGTGCGCTCGAACACTTGGGTGGACCAGCCTTTGAGCCGGGCCTGATCGACGATGCGGCTGTCGTCCAGGGCGAAACGTGTTTGCAATGTCTTCAGAAAGGCCGGGATCAGCGGCGGCTCGATGCGCAGGTTGAAGCGGTTCGGCGTCAGTTGCGGCCAGCCGCGCAGCAGGTGGTCGACGTTGACCAGGAGGTGGCCCTTGGGATTGCCGTAGTCGGCGTAGATCCCGACGATTCGCGGCGACCACGGGCCGTTCGGCGTGGGCAGCGTGAGGTGGTCGCCGAGATGCACCTTCAGGCGCCGGGCCAGTTGCTCGCTGAGCATCAATGCGTCGTCCTTGGCCAATCGGTCCCATGGATTGTCGCCCAAGGCTTCCAGCAACGGCCAGTGCTGGCGATACGTCGGGTGGTCGATCACGCCAAAAACGTCCGCCGGCCAGCCCTGCAACTGGATCGACACCTGCCAGTTGGGCAGCACCGCGCTGAGTGAGGGTTGCTGTTTGAGCCAGCTCTGCAGTTCTCTGGCCTGGGCCGGATTTTGCGGGTTCACGTACAGCTCGGCGGTCAGCCGTTGTTCGAGCCAGTCGCTGAAGGTCTGGCGAAAACCGGCGGTCATGCTGCCGGCGCCGATGTTCGCCGCCAGCGCCAACAACAGCGCCATCAACGCCAGGCTCAGGGCCGGCAATTGCTGACGGCAATCGGCGAGAAACCATTGACCGAGCACCGAGCGGCTGCGCTGCAGCACCAGGTTCAGCACCGTATCGAGTACCACCGGCAGCGCCAGCGCCGCGCCGATCAGCAGCGCGGCCATCAGCAGGAATCCACTGGCCAGGCTGTCGCCAACGATCAACGCCAGCAGTGCGATCACGCCAGCAATCGCTGCCACCCAGCCCTGACGCCGCAACCAGCGCGCATGGGCCTGATGCCACGCCTGCGGATCGGCCAGGGCCAGCAACGGCAAACGTGCCGCCCGCAACAGGCTGTTGGCACCGGCCAGCATCGCACCCAGCAGGCTCAGGCCAACCCCGCTGAGCCACCACCCAGGGCTGAGGCTCAACTGCCCCGCCACTTCAGCGCCGTACAACCCGCGCAGACTGGCGGCGACGTCTGGCAGCAACACACTGGCCAGCAGGTAGCCGCTGGCGACGCCTGCGATGCCGCCGACCAGCGCCAGACCACCCAGCTCAACGGCAAGGCAAACGATCAGCATTCGAGCACTGACCCCACAGGCGCGCAGGGTTCGCAGCAGCCCCCGACGTTGCTCCAGTGCCAGCCCGATCGCGGCGTGAACAATGAACAGGCCAACGACAAAGGAGAGAAAACCCAAGGCATCGAGGTTCAGGTGAAAGCTTTCGGTCAGGCGCGAGAGGTTGTTCTCTTCGCCGCTGGTTTTTAGTTGGAGCTGGCCTTTGAATTGATCAGGCGAAGTCGCGGTGAAATCCTTGGGCAACAGCAGCCGCGACAGTTGATCCGGCAGCCCCAGAATCTGCTGGGCGAAACCAATGTCCACCAGCAACAGACCGGGGGCCATGTCGGCTTGCATTTGCAGTGGCGGCAACGCCACACCGTTCAAACTGGAAGGACGCTCACCTTCGCGCAGCCCCAACGCCTGCAACGTCTGCGGCGATATCCAGGTACTGCCCGGCGGGCTGAAGAACCTGACAATTTGTTCAATCTCCATCGCCCGCCCGGCCACCGCCGAACCGGCCGGCAACGACACCGGCTCGATGCCCATCAACTGCAAGCGTTGATCTTCATGGCCCTTGAGCGTGACTCGTCCTTGCAACACCGGCGACACCGGCCAGCCCGCACGGCGCAGCTCGATAAACAATGCCTGTGGAAACGTCCCACCACTCGGGGCACTGAGGCTGGCCTGGGGTTCGCCGCCGATCAATTGACTGGCCCGCGCATAACTTTCCCGCGCCTGACTGTTCAGCGCCTGCACGCCGGTCAACAGGCTGGTGGCCAGCCAGAGCCCGATCAGCACACTGAAAAACTGCACCGGGTGCTGCCGCCAATGGCTGAGCAGCGCGCGCATCGTTTCGCGAAAAACCCGCACTTCAGCGCTCGTCCGCGCCAGCCAGGCGACCACGGTGCAACACCACTTTCTGCGCCAGTCGCGCCGCCACTCTCGGGCTGTGAGTGACCATCAACAACGTCGTGGGGCTGTCGTCGAGCAGCTCCAGCAACAACTTCAACACTTCATCGCTGGTGGCTTCATCGAGGCTGCCGGTGGGCTCGTCGGCCAGCAGCAGTTTGGGTTGCGAGGCCAGCGCCCGCCCCAGTGCGACCCGCTGCTGTTGACCGCCGGACAACTGCTCCGGATAACGCCGCAGCAAATCCCCCAACCCCAGACGCTGCACCAGATGCGCCTGCCAACGCGGGTCGTGCCGCCCGGCCAGCCGCGCCTGAAACGCCAGATTGTCCTCCACGCGCAAACTGCCGATCAGGTTGAACTGCTGGAACACCAGACCGATTTCGGTCCGCCGCCAGTTCGCCAGCTGCCCTTCATTCATCTGATCCAGCTGATGCACGCCACTGCGGATGCTGCCGCGATCGACCTTGTCCAGCCCGGCGATCAGGTGCAGCAAGGTGCTCTTGCCGCTGCCCGACTCGCCCATCAACGCCAGGCTGCTGCCGGCTTTGAGCGTCAGGTCGACACCTTGCAACACCGGCAGCGGACCTTGCGGAGTGGCGTAGCTTTTGAAGACGCCTTGGACCTGAAGCATGGTTGAACCTGATTGAGGAGCGTGGGGCAAAGGATAGCGGGCCGGGGCGGGTTTTGTCCGTTGCGGTTTTCGGTCCTTTTCCGCCAACGACACGCTCTAGGGAGCGTGATCAGGTTGGATTGAGCGCGGTGGAGGAGACCTTTACAGCTGCAGTGAATGGGCCGGCCTATTCGCGGGCAAGCCACGCTCCCACAGGTACTGCGGTGTTTTTGATTTGACCTCAGTACTTCACCCCCACCCACGAAAAACACAACGGCAATTGCGCCGTGCGCTTCTGATAGCGGTCATAAAGCTCCTCCCGATTGGAATGCGGATACTCCTTGAAGTGGTTGATCTGCAACCCCGCCTCGATAGCGCCGGTGAAGATCGCGCCCAGCGTGTGGACAAACCAGTAGGACGTCGCCGCCTGCTGCTCGACCTTGCCTTCGTAGACGATCGGCTGGTCTTGCACAAACGGCTCGCTGCGAAAGTATGAACTGGCCAAGCCATACGGGTCGGCGGCTTCAGGGTCGAACATCTCCAGGAACGGGTGGGTTTCGTAGATCACCAGCGCGCCACCGGGCTTGAGGGTGCGGGCGACGTGGCGGAAGAATTCGCCGATGTCCGGCATCCAGTTCAAGACGCCGATGGTAATCAGCGCCACATCGAACCGGTCATGCAGTTCACTCGGCAGATGATGGATGTCAGCCTCGATGAATTCAGGTGCGTGCGGCGAGCGGGACGCCAGCTCCCGCGCCTGATCGAGAAAGGCCTCGGACTGGTCAACACCCACGACACTGCGGGCACCCAACGCAAACAGCGAAAGACTTTCGCGGCCGTTGTTGCAGCCCAGTTGCACCACATCCTTGCCGTCGACGCCGACCTGTTCCAGCACACCGCGCAAGGTGTCGTCGATGCAGGAAAAATCCCGTTGAGTGACGGCCTTCAATAGGGACTGCCATTCAGGAGCGTTTTTGTGGTGTCGGGCGGAGTCATTCCAGGCATCGCGGTTGCTGGCGATGGCGTTTTCTTTTGTCGGCATTTCCATTGCACACTCCAGAACTCGGGGGTTATCAGACCGACCCGAGTCTAGATCAGTGTTTTTGAAAAACCCATGTGGCGTTTGTTGGAATGTTGTAAGCCAGGCATCGCCCACGTCTGGCAGCTATAGTTAATGACCTTGGGGAAATTGCGGGAAAACCGATTTCGCAGGTGCAGCCATGAAACACACCGATGTGCCGCTGATATTCGCCCTCTGCCTGACCGCCGCCACCGGTGCTCACGCGCAAGACAGCCTGACACCCACGTCCGCGTACAGCAGCGAGTTCAACTATTACGGGGAAAACCAGCCGTTCGCCCACCCCGTTCCGCCGACCCTGAGCACCGTGCCACCGCGCTCGTACATCCCGACACCCCCTCCGGATTTCATCCCGATCGCCAGCCAGCATGAGTTCTCCGACTCACGGTTGCCGACGGTCGCGGACGCCACCGTACGGGTGTTCATCCGCTCCTACGACGCCGAACGCGGCGTCTACGTTAACGAAGAAGTCATCGATCCCACCTGCCTGCTGGCCTGTCTCAGCCGCCAGGGCCAGGCGACGCCCGTTTACCACTGACGCTTGTCCGGGCGCGCGAGGCCGAGTTTTTCGATCCGGTAGCGCAGCATGTCGCGGCTCAGGCCCAGCAGCCGAGCGGACTTGGTGACGTTCCAGTCGGTCTTGTCGAGCATCTTGCGCACCATGTCGCGTTCCACTTCCGGCAGGTTCATCGATTCGTTGCTGTTGTAGGCCGGTCGTGGCTCGCTGTGGTGTGGCGCCTCCGGCATCGCCAGCGGTTCGTCCATCAGGCTCAGGCAGACATTCAACTGGTGAGGGGCGATGGTGTCGGTCTGGGCCAGCAGCACGGTTTGTTCGAGCATGTTGCGCAACTCGCGCACGTTGCCCGGCCAGGTGTAGCCGAGCAGCAACTCTTCGGCCTGATCGCTGAAATGCAGGTTCGGTTTGCCATAGCGCTTGCCGTGGATCCCCAGGAAGTGCCGGGCCAGCAGCAGGATGTCTTCGCCACGGGCGAACAGGCGCGGCACCTTGATCGAGATGATGCGCAGGCGGAAGAACAGGTCACGGCGGAACTTGCCCTGCTGGACCATTTGCTCAAGGTTGCAGTTGGTGGCGCTGATCACCCGCAAATCGACCTTGCGCTCCTTCACCGAACCGACCCGGCGAATGGTCCGGTCCTCCAGAAGCTTCAGCAATTTGGCTTGCAGCAGCAGGTCCATTTCACCCACTTCATCAAGAAACAGCGTGCCGCCATCGGCCGCTTCCACCAGGCCGACGCGACGGTCCTTGGCATCGGTGAACGCGCCCTTTTCGTGGCCGAACAATTCCGACTCCACCAGGTTGGAAGGAATCGATGCGCAGTTGAATTCAATGAACGGCCCCTTGGCACGCGGACCGTCAAAATGCAGCGCGCGGGCCACCAGTTCCTTGCCGGTGCCGGTCTCGCCTTCTACCAGCACGGGCGGCAGATCGGTGTTGGCCATCCGGCGCTCGGCGTCGAGCAGCTGCGCAATGGTGCCTTTGAGATAGAGCATGGGAGCCGATTCGCCGATCAAGGCCTGCACCCCCGACTTCTGCGCTTCACGTTCCTGATAGAACGACAGCGTGCGTTCCATCCGGTCGGTGGCCAGGGCCTTGTCCAGCAACAGTCTGAGCTCCGGCAGCGCCACCGGTTTGGTGACGTAATGGAACGCGCCCTCTTTCATCGCCACCACGGCGTCTTCGACATTGCCGTAGCCGGTCATCATGATCACTTTCAGGTCCGGCGCGCTGATGCGCAGCTTCTGGATCAGCTCGTGACCGCTCATGCCCGGCAGCGAGTTGTCGGTCAGTACCACGTCCGGGGCGACCGTGCGCAGTTGCTCCAGCGCCGCTTCAGCCGAGTGGCAGACCGTCACCTCGAAGTCCTTGCGCTCCAGGTAGGTCTGGATGTTCTCGGCGAGGAGTTCGTCATCCTCGACCAGCAGAATGCTGTGCTCCATATTCCCCTCCCGTTGCCACTTTAAAGTTGAGACTGACGCGGGTTCCTTCCTGCTCCTGACTGGTCAGTTCGACCGAGCCCTCGTAGCGTTCCATTATTCGTTTCACCAACGCCAGGCCGACGCCCAACCCGCCTTGCTTTGTGGTGAAAAACGGCTTGAAGACCATTTGCTGCTGCTGTTTGGTCATGCCCTTGCCGGTATCGCTCAGGGTCATGCGCACGTGACCGGGCGACGTCGATTCAATCTCGATGCCCAGCAGTCCGCCCTTAGGCATGGCTTCCAGCGCGTTGGCGAACAGGCTGTTGAGAATTTGCGTCAACAGCACTTGTTGGCTGACGACCGGCGGGCAGGCATTGGGAGTGAAACGAACTTCGACATGAGAGCGGTTGATCAGCGCTTCGAAGGCACTCAGGGTGTCGTCGATGGCCAGCATCAGGTCCACCCTTTCGTACTCGTCATTCATCGGTCGCAACGACACCAGCAGCTCGCGAACCCAGCGCGACATGCGATCGACCTGATTGATGATGTCGCCGATATTTTTCTGCGCGCTCTGGCTGGCGATTTCCTGCGCCAGTTCGGCACTGGAGCGGATGTTCGCCAGCGGATTGCGCAAGCTGTGGGCCACGGCCGAAGACATTTCCCCCAGGGCCACAAACGTTTCGTTGGCGACCAGTTGTTTCTGCTGGCTTTCCAGCAGCGTGGCCGCGCGCCGCACGATCCAGAACAGCCCGAGGAAGATGGCCGCGCCGCCGAGCCCGGTCGCCAGCCAGATGGCCTTGAAGCCACGCTGGATACGGTCCACCAGGTCCGCCGGCTCCTTGTAGATCTCGACCATCGCAATCACTTTGCTCTTGTCGGCGTTGAACATCGGGATGTAGTTCTCGATGAACAGATACTTGGGCTCGCGCAGCAGCATCTGCTCGGGTCGCTCGTCGTCGATCTGGTGATAACTGGTGGATACCGGCTCCTTCATTTCGAAGGACTCGTCCAGTTCCTCGTCACCTTCGACACGCATGCCGATCATTTGCGGGTTGGTCGACCAGACCACGGTGCGATCCAGGGCGTACACCACCGCCAACAGGGAATCCGGCAGATGTTCGACATGATCGAGAAACTCGATGCGGGCCGCTGCACGGGATCCAGGATCGACGTCGGGATAGTTATTGTCCTGGCGAGGATCAAGCATTTCACCCATGGTTCTTGTCAGGGTGATGCCCGCGTGACGAATTTCAGCATCGCCGATCGCCTGAATGAATTGCGCGGTCAGCATCGAGTCACGCTCGATGCTCTCCTCGACCACAAAACGCGTGGAAATGTAGCCCAAGCCCAGCGCCACGGCGGCGATGATGAAAAAACTGCCCAGGGAAAACCAGCGCAGCAGGTTGAACTGGCCGCGCCAGCCCATGCCTTGTGCCGCCGGCGTATTCGACGGCGCAGGTACTTTTTGCTCTTCCAGTATCTGCATGGCTGGATCCTTGATGCTGAAGCCTTTTCAGTGACGTTTCGAATCAGTGTAGGTGGCAATGATCGAGACCGGCGCCCGAATGATAGTAAGTAGCCGCTATTGCACCTGCGCTGCCTGCAACGGTTGTTGACGATCGGTTTCTTCCTGCAAAAAACCCATGATGGACTGCGCCGCGTTCTCATCCAGGCGCAGGTTCGGCATCGGGATCCGGTCAAAACGTTCAAACAGTTTCGTCGCGATCGGGTCCTGCTCGGCGAGCATGCGGTCCGGTTCGCGGATCCAGCGACTGAGCCACGCCGGATCGCGCAGACGGGTCACGCCGATCAGGTCCGGGCCGATGCTGCGCATACCGATGCCTTGCCCGTCTTGCGGCCCGAGGCTGTGGCACGACGCACAACGGGTGCGAAACAACTCTTCGCCGTTGCTCGGCGCACGGATCTCGGGTGCGTTGGCATAGCTCTCTTCAACGCTGGCCTGCTTCCAGTTCTGCAAGGTGTTGGCCAATTGATCGGCGAGGATCCATGGGTTCTCGAAGGGAGAGGCTTTCATCCAGCGGCCCGTGCCCTGGTTGCCGACCATCAGACTCAGGTTGTGGTCCTTGTTGCGACCGTTGTCGACGCCTTCAATGAACAGCCCGAGTTTCTTGCGCAAGTCGGTGACGGCGTCGAATTCCCCGGTGAGAAACTGCCAGCCCGGCCCGACCTTGAAGCGTTGCGAGTAGGCCTTGAGCACTTCGGGGGTATCGCTCAACGGATCGATGCTGATCGAGTAGAAAAAGATGTCCTGACCGACCCGGTCCCCCAGCAACTTTTGCACCTGACGCAGGCGCGCGGTTTCCAGCGGACAGGAGTCGCTGCACGAGGTGAAGATGAAGTTGATCACTACGACTTTGCCCTTGATCAGGTCATCGAAAAAATGCACCTGCCGACCGTCCTGGTCGGTCAGCAGGGTGTTGGGGAAATAGTCGCCGCCCCAGGGGGTTGCCGACTCCTGCGGCGCCAGAGCACCTTCATGGGCGACCAGCACCCGAGTCGCCAGCAGACAGGTCACCAGCATCAAAATCAGGTGCATGCCCAAAGCGCGGGAGCGCGGCGTCGGCAGTGGTCTGTCGGCGCCTGCCCGGTTCATTTTTTCACCGTCACTTGCGGGCCGAAGCCATCGCCATTGCGGAAGGTTGGCAGCGCGGCCGAGTTCACATAGCGCACACCATCCCAGCTGGGCAACGGGGTCGGCATCAACTGGAATTGCCCGGGTTTCTCGATGTCCCAGCGTAACAGCATGGAGTTGTCCTCATGCTGCGTGTTGTGACAGTGCTCCATGTAGGTCCCGGCAAATTCGCGGAAGTTGATCGCCATCTCGACGCTGTCCAGGCCATCGTTTTCCGAGCCGATGCGGTAAACATCCTTGCGCGCCCACTTTTCCCATTCCGGTGGCGCCTTGCCGCCGCGGCTGAGGATGATCCCCTCCTCGAAGTGCACGTGCACCGGGTGGCTCCAGCCCTTGCCGCCGGCCTTGATGTTCCACACTTCGAGCGTACCGAAGGCGGTGATGCCGGCATCGGTCGGGCCGCTGGCCAGTTTGGTCGAGGCGTTCAATCGGCGCGGATCCATGTGGAAACCGAAGCCGCCATCCGTCTTGACGGTCCACGGTGCTTCATCCGTGCCGTCGGAACGGCCGAAGGTGAAGGTGCGGTGACGGGCGTTGGCCAGCAGCTGCTTGTCGGCAGCGTTATCGCGATGAATCTTCAACGGAATCATCACCAGCCCTTCGGCCTTGCCGGGTTTGGCCGGCTCGTATGCTGCCGGGTCCATGGCCAGGTCCTGACCGGTGTAGGCCTTGACGTTGAGTTGCAACAGTTTGCCCACCGCCGGGTCACCTTTGTCCCACTGCGGCCCCTTGCTGCTTTGCTTGATCACGGCCAGGTATTTCTCCGACAGCACATCGGACAGCGACACCGGTTCTTTCGGGCCTTTGCCATCGTCATGCACCAGCAGGTTGACGAAGAACAACTTGTCTCCGGGCTTGATGCCGTTTTTCGCGAAGTTGACGATGATGTCGAAGCGCTCGGCGATGCCTTGGGTCGGCAGGATCGCATTGTGATTCTGTTTATCGCCGTCGGCATCGAGGTCCATGCTCCCATCGAACGGCACGCTGTGTTCCATGATGTTGCCGTCGTTGGCAATCATGTGGAACGGCACGCGGGCATACGACACCCCGGAACCTTTGGGGCCCTGGAATTCGCCGCTGCTGCCCTTGATCTCGCGCACCAGCGCCAGTTTGAAATACCGCGACACCGAGCCATTGAGGATGCGGAACCGATAGCTGCGGGCACGCACATCCAGGGTGGGTTTCCATTGCCCTGGTCACCGAGGAAACCGTCGGTGTTGAACGGGTTGAACCACAGCTGACCGGCTGGATCCCAGGCTTTGTCGGCCACCACCAGATTGACGTCGTAGTCGCGGTTGCCCCACGGCAAGGCGCTGCCGCTGGGGAAGCGCAGGTTGACGCCGTCGTTCACCGATTCGTTGCCGCGGTCCAGGGCGCTGTAGTAGTTCATCATCGCCGCGTTGCCCTTGTAGACATTCTGCGCGGTGAAATCGAGCATGTGGTCGTGAAACCAGTGGGTGCTCATGGTTTCACGCCAGTCGCCGCGGATCTTGATCGTGCCGTGATCGCAGGTCTTGCGGCTGGGGCTGAGGTCGTTGGTCCACAGGGTTTCGCCCGGCGCGCACGGGAACGCCGCGCGCGGATCGTGCGCGTCCGTGTTGATGCTGTCGTAACCGGCCAGCTGGATCGGCCAGCGATAATCGTAATACTGCCCCGGAAAGAAAAATGCGTTGGCATAGCCGTCGCTTTCCGCCGGCGCGTGACCATTGTGTTCGTGGGTGCTGATGGTATGCAGACCAAACCCCATGTTGGCCGACGGGTCGATCGGCAAACCGTTGTAGTGACGCATCAGCACCGGTTGACCGTAACGCACCATCAGCAATTTGGGCGGAAAGGTGCCGTCGAAGGTCCACACCGAGTTGTGGTTTTGCACCGGCATGTTCGGGTGGAAACGCGTATCCACCCCCTTGGCGGTGCCATCGGTTGCCGGCACTCCGGCGACGTTGTGATAGAGACCACCGGGGCCGAACTCGCCCAGGGCATAGCCGTGCATCTGACGGGCGTCACGCAAGCCGCCATTGGCTCGTGCGCCGGTCTGCACGGTCTTGTAGGCCAGTTGCGGGTAGAACTCGTTCCAGCGCTGATGCGACCAGCCCTTTCCTGGTGGACGACCTTCCGCCGAAGAGCCGATGTGGCGGTTGAGGAAGTACTCGATCTGCGCCTGCCACGGGTTGCGGTCGACCACGTTGGAAAACTGGCTCGGGAACGGCGTCAGCCCCGGTTGACGCAAAAACGCGTCAAGGGCCGCGCTCTGTGGTGCGCTGCGGGCTGCATTGTTAGGGTCTTGCTGAGGCGCCGGACCAATGGCTGCCGGTGGAAATGGCAGCAGCGCCGCCGGCGTCGTGGGGTCGAGTTTTTCCGGGCCGAACTCTTCGAACAGCAACAGTTGCTGGGTGAACGGCTGGGCGCCGAACAGCGGGCTGGGTTTGCCATTGGTGGGGTAATTGAAACTGGTCTGCACCGCCGGCGGCAGGATGTTTTCCGTGCGCGGGGTGTCGCGGCTGCCTTTGACGCCATCAGGCAAATCGAAGGAGTCTTCGTTAGCCTCGGGCATGGTCAGGATGGCGTTCAGGGCGGCTGGTTTGTCTGCCGGTTCGTCGTAGTAAGCCGAAGGGTCGGACGGTTCAGGCTGTCGCTCGTCATCGATCGGACTGGCACGCAGCGTCGCTGTGCCCAGCGTCATAGTCAGCAGGACGCTCAGGGGCGTCAGGAGGCCGAACCACTTGAAAGGGTGCCGCGCTTTACTGTCCATCACCAGCCGCCTCGAAGTCGTGAAGGGGGTGATGAGGGTTTTGCAAGGAGCTCGCCAAATTTGTAACAGTTTTATACGAAAAAGATAATCCTTATAAGACAATGACTTATCAACATCAATGTGCCACCACCGAAAACGGGCTGGGGAATGCCACCCGCTAACGGGGAAAGTTCATCCCCGTTTCAGGGAACCCGCTTGAATGACAGACGCACCCTCGTCCCCTCGCCCTCACGACTGTCCAGGCTCACGGCACCACCGCAACGCTCCATGATGCGCTTGACCAGCACCAGCCCGACACCGAGCCCGCCTTGCTTGGTGGTGAAAAACGGCCGGAAGGCCATGCTGCGTTGCTCCTCGTTCATGCCCTTGCCGGTGTCGCTCACCACTACGCTGACGCCTCGGAAATCAGTCGACTCAAGGGCGATGGTCAACGTGCCTCCCTTGTCCATGGCTTCCAGCGCATTGGCCAGCAAACTGTTGAGGATCTGCGACAACTGCACCTGCTGGCTCAGGACCATGGGCGTTTCCTTCGGCTCGAACACCACGTGGACCCCGGCCTTGGCAATCTGCTGTTCGAAAGCCACGAGGCTGTCCTGTAACGCCGCCACCAGATTCACCGGTTCGGGCTCGTCATGCAGTGGACGCAGGGATTGCAGCAGCTCCCTGACCCATTTCGACATGCGATCCACCTGGCCAATGATGTCGGTGATGTTTTTGTGTGCCGGGCCGCTGTCGAACTCCAGCGCCAGTTCGGCACTGGAGCGAATGGTCGCCAACGGGTTGCGCAAGCTGTGGGCCACCGCCGACGACATCTCGCCCAGTGCGACGAAGGTTTCGTTGGTGATCAATTGTTTTTGCTGCACCTCCAGCAGAATTGCCGCCCGCCGCACGATCCAGTACAGCCCCAGATAAATCAGCCCGCCGCCCAGCGCGGTGGCCAGCCAGATCAGCACCAGGCCGCGCTCCATGCGGTCGATCAAATCGTTCGGTTCCTTGTAGATCTCCACCATCGCGGTGACATTTGTTCCATCGGCATCGAACAGCGGGATGTAGTTTTCGATAAAGATGTATTCCGGTTGCTTGACGAACTTCTGCTCCATGCGCGCCTTGTCCACTTCGTGATAACTGGCCGACACCGGCCTCCTGAACTCGAAGGCCTTGTCCAGGTCCTCGTCGGCATGGATGGTCGTGCCCATCAAGGCCGGGTTTGTCGACCAGATCACCATACGGTCAGGCGCATAGACGTTGGCCAGAATCACGTCTGGCAGATGCTCGATATGGTCGAGAAATTCGCCCCGGGCATTGGCGCGGGCCAGCGGGTCGACGTCGGGAAAGTTGCGGTCCTGGCGGGGGTCCAGCAGCTCGCCCATGGTTCGCACATTGGGAATCGAGACGTGGCGCACCTCGGCCGAGGCAATCGCCTGAATGAACTGCGATGTCAGCAGCGCATCACGCTGCACACTCTCGGTAATCACGAACCGCGTGGACACCACGCCCAGCGACACCGCCACCGTGCCGATCACCCCCATGCTGATCAGTGAAAACCAGCGCAGCAGATTGAACGGCTGCTTGCGCGAGCTCAGGCGACTGCCCTCCTCGGACTGGAGCATTTGCGTCGGCATGTTCATGGGCGTACTTCCTGGCGATTCCCCCCATTGGTTATAGCCCACTCATGGCTGTTTGCCCGACCTTGGGTCCCCGCCGCCCCCAACCTGCCCGCTCTCCCCATCTACCCCCAATGCTGGGGACAGTGGCCCGTATGACCGGATGGCAAGCCGCCGCTGCCTATGCCTGAAAAGCCCTGATTCCGGGCCTCTGGCGGCGGTTTCCCGCGATTGGTATGGAAGTTGCCGAAGCACCCTCAACTGACCCATCCCCACGGGCAGGTCTCTGATAGAGGGAATACTCATGCACCCTTTACTGTCCAAAACCGCGATCGCCCTGGTTGTGTCCGCTCTGGCCCAAGGCGTGGCCCAGGCAGCGCTGTTTGCTGTCGATCCGGGCCCCTACGTTCCCGCCAACGGCAATTTCGCTTCCTGGTATCAGGACTCCCACGGTCGAACCTTTGACTTATGCCTGTCCAAGGCTGTCAGCTCCAGGGTTCCAAGCGCGCCCGGTGCGCCGTCCTACATGTGCCTCTTGAATCCGAATCCCGGTATTTTCGACGACACTCAGCCGATCGTTTTCCCGACCAACTTTCCCGATGAAGCGTTCTGGTTCACCGGTGACGGATCCATTGTCGACGCGGCACGGGGCATTGACCTGACCTACGTCAGCGCCGTCGAAGCGGCCTTCGCCGCTGGAGATCCGGTTGAAGGCGACCAGGTCAGTTTTGGCCGTATCCGTATTCGGGTGGACGTGCCCACCGCTGGCACCTATGTGATCACCCACCCCTACGGCGTCGATGTCTTCAATGTCGATACCCCCGGACGTCGCGCGATCAACATGACCCGGGACATCGGTATCGGCTCGCCGAAAACCTACGACGGCGCGCTCAAAAGTGACATCGGCCCTTTCCTGCGCAGCGTCAACGGCCCCTACACCGAGACCAACCCGGTCACTGGTTCCGCCGACCAATTCGTCGGTGATCCAAACCTGGAGGAAGCGTTTACCGGCAGCCCTTTCAACACCAACTACATCCGCATTGAAGGACCTAACGGCCTGGACTTGCGCACAACGGTCATGGCTATCTCCGGCAAGCTTTCGACGGTGGTTCGGCCCACCCCGATCATAGCCGAGCGCAGCACCTACTCACGCAAGGCCGGCAGCAGCGCCCCGGAGGCCCAACAGGATGTCTTCGTCCTGGCCCCGCCACCACCGGCCACCGTGACCCTGGACAGCAACAGCCCGGTGCTGAACCTGACCGAAGCCAACACCACCGGCCACTGGTATGCCCAGTCAGCCACCAACCCGACATTACCGAGCAATTTGCTGGTGACGGCCGACAACCACCTGGCCATTCCCACCAGCACGCCGACGTCCTTGACCATGCCGCTGACCGACCTGGTCGTGATTTCACGGGCCGAGTACAGCCTGAGCAACGGGCAAATCACGGTAGTGGCTTCGACCAGCGATGAAACGTCGCCGCCGGTACTCACCGTCACCTCCGGCACGGGTGTCGCCATTGGTGCCCTCAGTGGCAATGGCGCAGAAAAAACCCTGTCGACCGGCATCTCGCCGATTCCACCGGCCAAGGTTCGGGTGACGTCATCCAATGGCGGCAGCGATACCGAAGAAGTGGTCATCGTGCAATGAACGCTCTCATGCCCAGATCCGCATCAGGAGGCATCATGAACAAGTGGCCACGCTTCGCGCTCAACGCGCTCGTCGCTGTCCGGCAGTGCGTTCGCGCAACTCAATGCCGTCGATACCGGCCCCTACACCTTTGCCACGGGGAAATTCCCCATGTGGTATCAGGACAGCAATTTGCTGTCGCTGGAACTTTGCCAGTCACGGGCGACCAGCTCGCGGTCACCCGGCGCTCCTGGCGCGCCCGCCTACATGTGCATCCTGAACCCGGAACCTGGGATCTTCGACGACACCCAGCCCATGGTGTTTCCGGATAACTGGCCACCGGAAGCGTTCTGGTTCCTCGCCGAGACCAGCATCAACGATGTCGGAGGTTATGGCGTGGATGCCTACGTGGCCGGGATCGAAGCGGCATTCGCTGCGGAAAACCCGGTCGATGGCGATCAGGCCAGCTTCGCGCGGATTCGTCTGCGGGTGAACATACCTGTCGCGGGGACTTACACCATCACCCACCCGTACGGAGTGGAAACGGTCAACGTCACCACCCCGGGCCGTCGGGCGATCAACATCACCCGCGACATCGGCATCGGCGCACCGGGCAACTTCTCGGGTGCGCTCAACGGGGAGGTCGGACCTTTCCTGCGCAGCGTCAACGGTCCGTATACCGAAGTGAATCCGGACACCGGGTCCGTCGAAACTTATGTTGGCGATCCGAACCTCACCGAAGCGGTCACCGGCAGTCCGTTCAACAACAACTTCCTGCGTGTCCAGGGGCCGGCCGGTACCATCCAGACCAACCTCTTCACCGTGTCCGGCAAAGTCCTCGACAGCCGCGCGCAAACCCCTGTGGAAATCGGCCGCGCCACTTACCGCCGCACGTCGACAGGTCCGGGAACGAGCAGTACCCGGGTGGAAGTCTTCGGCAAATCTTCCAACAGTTCGAGCCTGTGCTTCCGCGAAACCGTGGCCCTGGTTCCAGGACCACCGCAGACACCATGCCTGGTCAACATGCTCGGCGACAACACCGGTGAGTTCTTCGCTCATCGCCTGACGGGGACTACCGTTCCTTCGGTGGTGGTGGTCACCGCTACCGACCCGAGTGGCACCAGCCGACCAACCGCAGTGTCGAGCAAAGTCACCGATGTAGTGAAAATCCAGACCGCTCGCTACAACTGGAGCAACCACAGCCTGCTCATCGAGGCCACCTCGTCTGACGAAGTGCTGGTGCCCGACATGGTCGCCCAGGGTTACGGACGTCTAAGCAAGACCGGCATCCTGCAACGGCTGACCGTTGCCGATCTGACGCAGCCTCCGGCCAGTGTCACCATCAAGTCCGCCGCCGGCGGCAGTGACACCGAGCCGGTTGTGGTGGTAGGGACGGCACCGAACAGCGGTGAAAACCAGTCGCCGCTGGCCGTCGCCGACACCGGCAGCACCAGTTTCGGTGTGCCGATCACCCTCAACCTGCTGGCCAACGACAGTGATCCGGACGGCAATACACCGTTGAGCATCACCGCGCTGACCCAACCCGCCGCCGGCCAGGGCACCGTGGCATTGAGCGGCACGACCGCCGTGGTCTACACGCCACCAGCGGTGGTCAATGCACCGTTGACCACGACCTTCACCTACAAGGCGCAAGACATCAAAGGCCTGGCCTCGACCGCCCCGGCAACCGTGACCATCACCGTGGCGCCTAACCAGCCTCCGGTGGCCGTCGCCGACAGCATCGCAACCCTGGGAGTGGCGGTGCCGATCAACGTGTTGCTCAACGACACCGACCCGGAAGGCAACGTGCCGCTCGCGATAGCCAGCTTCACGCAACCAGCGGCCGGTCGCGGCACCGTCAGCAGCAACGGCACGGTGATCACCTACACACCACCGGCCACCGTGACCACGGCGTTCACCACGACCTTCACCTACATCGCCCGGGACAACTTCGGCGCCCTGTCGGTGACACCGGCCACAGTCACGGTGCAAGTCTCGCCACGGCCACCGGCAGAAGCCTTTACGGTGACCACCGCAACCGTCTCGGCGCGTTCCAATAACCGCTTCACCTGGGACTTTGCGGGCACCTCGTCGGTGATCACCGGCAACACCATCACCGTCCGGGTCAGCACCCCAACCGGGCTGCAAACCCTGGGCACCACCACGGTGCCGGTGACCGGTCGCTGGCGGTTGACGGTGAACAACACCACCACGGTGATCCCGTCGGCGAACCCGACTGCCACCATCACCTCGTCCCAAGGCACCGTGCGTTCGGTGTCGGTGATCTCGAACTGAGTCCTCGCCCCATCGGTCATGTGGCCGATGGGGCAGGCCTCTTGCTGAAGGACAGCCTCATGAAAACGTCGACCGCCGCCCTGCTCTGCCTGCTTCTGCTCTGCAGCAGCGCGAGCGTGCGCGCCGACGATCTGATGGAGAACGACGACCTGGGCCCCGGCACCGACCTCGGCGAGTTGCCACCGCCGATTGGTCAGCACGCCCTGATCGACCAGACCGGCCAGGCCAACGTGGCGTTGCTGCAACAGAACGGCCAGTCGTTGCTCGGCACCATCGTCCAGTCGGGGAGCAATCAGGAAGCGTACATCCTGCAACAAGGCAGCGACCTGATGGCGATGATCACCCAGCAAGGCTCCGGCAACTCCGCCTCGATCACCCAGGCCGGCAGCCAGAACCGCGCGCAGATTTCCCAGAACGGCAACAACAACGACGCCAGCATCGACCAGGCCGGCACGGGGCTTTCCAGCGCCGTGAGCCAGTCCGGAAACGGCATGAGCGTTTCGGTCAAACAATACCGCTAAAGCACTGCACCACCTGGAGGTTTCATCATGTTCAAACTGACGCCCCTCACCGCCGCCATCCTGGTCATTGTCAGTGCCCAGGCGATGGCCGACGACAGTGTTTCCACCCAGGACCAGGTCGGCACCGCCAACGTCGCCGATGTGAAACAGACCCTGGCCCCCTTCAGCACCGCCACCCAGCAGCAACTCGGCCAGGGTAACGACGCGGCCGCCGTGCAGGACTCGGCCTCCAGTACCATCGACCAGAACCAGGTCGGTGAGTACAACGCCGGTTACGCCGAGCAGTTGTTCGAAAACAACAGCACCATCAACCAGCAACAGACCGGCAGCTTCAACACCAGCCATGCCAGCCAGTCGATTGGTGTGGGTGGCGGTGAAGTGCTGCAGCAACAGCAAGGCACCGGCAACTTCTCGTTCGTCTATCAGGACAGCCAGGAAGGTACGACAGGTCAAACCTTCCAGTTCGGTGACAGCAACGAAGCCAACATCGAACAGATCCAGCTCGGCATCGCCAACACTGCGGTGATCATGCAGTACGGCACCACCAACTACGCCACCGCCGAACAGATCAACCACATGGGCGGTCAGATCAACCTCAACCAGACCGGCACCAGCAACTACGCCTACGGCGACCAGCGCAACGGCGACGGCGGCAACCTGACCATCAACCAGCTCGGCGAAGGCAACGGCGCTGAAGTCTGGCAAGACGGACAAGTCGGCAGCGAAACCACCGTCGACCAAATCGGCCTGACCAACGAAACCGTGGTCGACCAGAGCTTCGGCGAAAACAACACCGCCCGGGTCTTTCAGGTCGGCGACCTCAACGCGATCTATGCCGATCAGTTCGAATCCACCGGCTCGACCATCGCGCTGTACCAGACAGGCACGGGCAACACCCACTTCACCTACCAGACCGGCGAAGGTCATTCACTCACCGCCACCTCGGTAGGCAACGACAACAAGGTCTACGCCAGCAACTGGAAAGGCCCGCAAAAAGGTGGCCAGTTCGGCAGCAATCAGCGCGCAACCATCAACCAGACCGGCAACGCCAACATCGCCAACTTCACCCAGGACGGCGTCGGCCACATCATGACCACCAACCAGACCGGCACCGGGAACAAAACCACGGTCAGCCAGGCCGACAGTTACAACGAGCTGTACTTCGACCAGAACGGCAGCGACAACATCCTCATCGCCGATCAACGCGGCACCACCAACCTCGCCTCGGGCACCAGCACCGGCACGGCCAACCGCACCGAATTCGACCAGTCCGGCACCGGCAACCAGGCCTACACCACCCAGTGGGGCAGCGATAACCAGATCACGCTGAAACAGGCTGATACGATGAACGTGGCGTATGTGACCCAGGGCGGCACCGGGAACATTTCCAATGTTGATCAGAGCGGTGTGGCGCAGATGGCGACTGTTCAGCAGTTGGGGACGGATAACCGGGCGACGGTGTTGCAGCAGTAATTGTGGAGGTATAAAAAACCGCGGCCCTGGGTGAGGGTCGCGGGTTTGCAAGGTTGAACGGTCCCTGTAGGAGCTTGGCTTGCCAGCGAAGGCGGCCTGACAGCCGACCGTTTTTTTCAGGTGTACATATCCGTTTTTGCGGTAACGGCGGCTATTGGTTTCGCCCTTACGGCGACTCACTTGGGAAAGCGCCAAGTAACCAAGCGCTTTTGCCCCTTTCGTTCGGTGCCTCGCCTAGGCTCGGCATGCCCTCCTTCCGGTCCTGCTCCGTGGGCCCGCCGCCATCGGCCGCATGCCAGCCTGAGTTATTTGCCACCAATTAGCCGAATAGCATCCGTGAACAACGTGGTGGGTTTACACAGCTAGCTCCCACAGGGATTGTGGTGGATCTGTGAAATCAGTCGAACGGGTACACCTGAAAGAGCCTGGTCGGCCCGAAGGCCACCTCGGTTCACTCTTCTTCAGGCAGCTTGTTCTGGGTCAGGTATCGATCAAGCGTCTCACTACTCTGCGGCGAATTATCCCCCGCCACCTGCCACAAATTGAGCCAACAGATGCCCCACCGCCGCCTCGATCGCCGACAACACACACAACTGCGCCGGTTCGTTGGTGGTGTACCCGACCTCAGCTTCGAGCAACTTCTTGAACTCGATAAACTTGAACACCCCGGCACTACGGCCCACGGAGTAGATGGTCTTGCTGGTCATCACATTGGCCAACACCTGCCCGCTGCGCACATCCACCGCCCGCAGATTCACCGTGACCTGATCCACCCGATACTCCCGGGAAATATCGATCCCCAGGTAACGCGCCCCTTCCCCGCCGCTTTTCACGTTGGTGTCGTAGGCAATGATCCCGCCCTCGAGCATCATGTTCGCCGCTTGCAGCGGCGGCAGTTCACCCTGGATATTCACCGGTGTGTTCGGTTTTTTCTGCGAGGCGCGGATGATCTTGCGCTCGGTCAGCAGGTTCTGCAGCCCCTCACGCTCCAGCACCACAAACCAGCCGCTGGCCTGCAACGCATCCATCAGCATGCTTGCCGCGCCCTGGGTGACGCTGGTGGAAAACGAACTGGCCGGCGTCGGTTTGTACTGACCGGTCTGGTCGCGAAAACCGTACACCACCGCCATCAACCGGCCCTTGGGTCGCGGCATGTTGATCAAGTCGTAATAGGTCGAAGCCCTCGGGGTCAGCGTCGGGGTTTCGGTGTCCTGCTCCGCCCCGACGGGGTCGCGCAGACTGCACCCTTGTAACGCCGCCAACATCAGCCCTAGCACCATTATTTTTTTCATGTCCTTCACTCCCCATCAACCCGAATCCCGTCAAGGGGCCAGGCCGCTTACCTGAATTTCGGAGACTTCACCGGTCGCTCGGTCGGTCACGACGATGGTCAATTGCCCGGAGTCGTCGACCACGTTGACGATAAAAGCGTCGGTGGTCAGGCTCCCGGTGTTGCCCGCGGAGATGTTGTCCAGCAACTGACCGAGCAGCCGTGATTGCAACTGACTGGTGAACCGCTCCAGCGCCGACGTCCCGGCCGCAGCGGTGCGCTTTTTCAAATCAGGATCGTCGTAATCGTTCTGGGCCTGGGCGTTGTTGAGTAGCCAGGTCCCATTCAACGGGTTGCCGCCAAACGATGGATTGATGGGCGTGTAGACCAGCTCGGTGGCCTGGACCAGGCCGCAACTGCCGAGCCCGATCAACCAGATACCTGCCCTTGAAAACAGGGGGCGCTGCGAGAAGATTGTTGTTTTCATAATTCGTCCCTCTCAAGGTCCGTTGTGTCCTGCAACATGGCTTCCAGCTTGCGCTGGACGATCTGCCCGCGAACCCAGTCGGCGGCGGCATAGGCCTCGTCCTTGAGTTCCACGGTATTGGGCGGCAGAAAACGCCGATAAACCAAACGCTGCTGATACTCCACGGTGACCAGGGCGCCCCAGCGCGCCGAAGGTCGTTCGCGCACCACCAGGTTGAAATCCATCGGGCTGGTGGCGCGCAGGCGTTCACTGAATGAGTAGTAGAAGTCGTGGCCGATGTGCGAGATCGTGTCATCGACGATGAACCCCATCATTTCGTCCTCCTCGCCGGCCGGGGCGGCAGCGGACGTCAGCATCAGGATCATGGCCACGCAGAATCTGTTCATGGCTGCAGCGCCTGAGGCAATTTCGACTGGCCCTTGGCAGGTCCCGATGTGCCATCGAGGAAGGCCTTCTCGGCCACGAACTGCCAATCCTTGTAACTGGCCATGCCGGTGAAGTCCGACCACTGCGTGGGAAAATCCGCCTGCTTCAGCGGCTTGTCCGTGGAGGCGCTGTTGAGGCCGGTGATGCGCCCGTCGAAACCGCGCATCAGGACCCATTCGCCACCGCCAATCGGGTCCGGATACAGCTGCCGGAGATGGTGTTTGGGGCTGGGAAAACGCTCGTCCTGCAACAGGTCTTCCAGCGCTTTGGGGTATTGGGCCAGGCCTGGAGAACTGCGGTAGTAGCTGCGCAATGCCTGGGCGTATTGCGTACCGACCCAGAGCAACTGGCGCTCACGATCACGGCGCGAAGCGGTCGACCACAACTCACCGGCACTGGCCAGGCCCATACCCATCAGCATGATCAGGAACAGCACGCCCAGGTAGGTGAAGCCGCCCTCGCTGGTCCGCCGCTTCTCACTTAAGCGTGACAGCGGATTTGTGGCGAGGGAGCTGGCTCCCGCCGGGCTGCGCAGCGGCCCTAAAAGTGGGGCTGCTGCACAGCCCGGCGGGAGCAAGCTCCCTCGCCACAGATTTTTACCACTCGGAAAAAAGGCTGCCATCACGCGCCCTCCCTGTGGCACCGCTTTTGATATCGGCGACCCCGCCCGGAACGCCTTCCGGCGGCGCGACCATGACCCAGAGGTCCTTGCGCTCGGCTATCGGGTCCATCGGCGGGTTGCGCAGGTAACGTTGTTCCACCAGTTGTTCGATAGAGTCGGGATAACGCCCGGTGTCGCCGTAGTAGTGATCCAGCGCTTCACGCATCGCCGACAGGCTCTGGCGCAGCGTGGTCTCTTTCGAGGCTTCGAGGCTGTTGAAATAGCGTGGCATGGCGATGGTCATCAAGGTCGCGATGATTGCCATGACCACCATCAGTTCCAGCAGGGTAAAACCCTTTTCCCGACGCATATGCTCACCACTCCCGGTACGCGATGCCGTTGAGACCCTTGCCGCGCGCTTTCGAATAAATGTCGAAGACGTCTTCGCCTTCTCGCGGGTTTTGAGCCGTGCTGTCATAGGCGCGCAGGCCCCAGCCGCCTTCGTCGTCGCGCTTGACCGGGGCCAGCGGGTCATGGGGTACGCGACGCAAGAAATAGAACTTGGCTCCCTTGGCGCTGCGCACGTCGCGCACGCCGTCCACCAGCACTTTGAGGTTCGGCGGATAGCCGCTGCTGTTCAGCGACTTCTCGATGTAACCGGCATCGAATGCACGCTTGTAGGCGTCGATGGCATCGCGGATCTGGTACAGCGCCGTGCGCAATTCCTGCTCTTTGCCCCGGCGCACCACGGTCTCGGTCAACGGTGCGGCCATACCGGCCAGCAAGCCGATCAGGGCCAGCGTCACCACGACTTCGATCAAGGTAAAACCACGTTGCGAGGCGCTCATGATCAAGGCTTCCCGACGCTGACTTGCACATTGGTGGCAGCCACCGGCCGATCGATGGACTCCGGCTGGTTCGATGATTCCATCCGGCGATCCGGTGCCTGAATGTGCATGCTGGTTTCGGTGCCGGTCGGGAACTCCATGTCCGACGGGCTCTGGTACGGCAGGTTGCGCACGATGCGAGGCGTGATCGACAACACCAGTTCCGATTTGCTGACGTTGTCCTTGTTGCTGCCGAACAACCGACCCAGGCCCGGGATGTCGCCAAGACCCGGAATCTTGTTGCCAGTGGCGCCATGGTCATTGCGCATCAGGCCGGCGAGGATCTGGGTTTCGCCGTCATGCAGACGCAGGGTGGTCTGGGCGTTGCGGGTATCGACCTGAACCGGGATCGTGCCCTGCCGGGTCGGTTCCAGCGGCGTTGCGTTACTGACTTCCAGGGCGATCTTGATCGCCACTTCGTTGTTCAGGTGCACGGTCGGTTGCACTTCCAGCTTCAGACCGACGTCCAGGTAAGTGACGCTTTCGGTGATCACCGGGCCTTGGGTCGACGGCACCGACGTGGCACTGATGATCGGCACACGCTGACCGATGTGGATACGCGCCTGCTCGCGGTTGCTGACACGAATCACCGGGCTGGCCAGGGTGTTGATGTCGTTGTCCTGGGCGTTGATCTTGAGCTGGGGCGATGGATTGATGGTGATCCGGCTCGAGTCGATACCTTTCAATTGGTTGAGCAGCGACACCGGCGAACCGTCGCTGTTGACCACGCCAAAGGTGTTCGGCCATTGCAGGCCGAGGTCGAGAATCCGCTGGGTGGCAACTTCCATCACCTCCACTTCCAGCACCACCTCAGGGTTGGACTGGTCTTGCGATTGCAGGAGCTTTTCCGCCATGCGGATGGCGTCTTCGGTGTCGCGCATGGTCAGGGTGTTGAGGCGCTCGTCGACAAACACATCGCGGGTCTTGAGCATGGTCTTGATCATGTTCAGTGCGGTGTTGGCATCGATGCTGGTCAGGTAGAACGTGCGCATCACCAGCTCCTGGTAATCCTTGAGCTTTTGCGGCGAGTCCGGGTAGATCAGCAAGGTGTTTTCGTTCACCACTTTCTGGTGCAGCTGGTTCTGTTGCAGCAGCAGTTCCACGGCGTCTTCGATGCGCACATCACGCACGAAGATCGTGGCTTTCATGTCCGGGCGCAGGTCTTTGTCGAAGATGAAATTCAGGCCGGCGACCTGGGACAGCACTTCGAAAATGGTCTTCAGGTTGGCGTCGCGAAACTCCAGGGTCACGGGCCGTTCCAGGCGTGTGCGCAGCTGTGGATACGGAATCACGTTGCGGCTCTGGACCAGGCGAATGTTGCTTTGCAGTTCAAGTGCGCCGTCGTTTTTAGGGTCCAGTTCGAGAATCTGTTTGACCTGGCGGTCGGCCCCGTAGATGTCGCCGCGACGCAGGTCGCCACGGGCCAGCTCGAGTTTTTCATCCAGGCTGCGCATGTAATCGAGTTGGCGCATGGCGTCCTGGGCACGACGGTTGTTCGGCTCGATGGTCAACACCCGGCTGTAGTTGACGCGTGCGGCGGAAAAGTCCCGATGCGCACGATCCGTATCGGCCTCGGTCAACAGCGCGGTAATTGCCTTGGCGTGGGCGGTATTCAGGGCCAGATGCAGTTCAGTATCACGAGGATTTTCCCGCAGCCCTTCTTCGATACGCGCCAGGCCGGCTTCGTATTGTCCTTGCTCGATCAGCTCGGACGCTTCCTTGTTGGCGATCCGCGCGGAACTGCACGCGGCCAGCCCTGCGCAGAGGCAGGCAAGGCTCATCAGCAAACGGCATCTGTTCATGGCGCGCTCCCCACAGACAAGGTCTGGGACACATGCAAAGGCAGGTAGATGAAGCTCAGTTCCACATCGGAAATGCCCTCGATCCGCCAGGTTTCGTCGATTACATCCCCTTTGCGCACGACGTATATTTTTTCGCCGTTCTGCAAAAACACTTGCAGGTCAGAACGGTCATCCAGCCTCCCGACAAACTGGAAAGGCATCGGCGGTACGCTGGGGACCTGCACCACCGGGGTCACGTTGATGGGTTGTTCGATGACGCTGGCGAGGGTCGGCGCCGCCTTCCAGCTGCGGGCGGCGAACAAGTCGCCGGCCGGGCTCAAGTCCTTCACCACTGCCGGCTTGGCAGTGGCCGGCGCGGCAGGCAGCGCACCCCGGGTTTTGTTTTTGCTCGCGGTCGGCAAGGTGGCAACGGCCGCATCGCCCTCGTCGACCGGCATCAAGTAATCCGGCAACCAGGCCAGCGCCGCCGCAACACCGAAGAACCCCACCCAGCCCACTACGCGCTTGATATTCATCATGACCTCGACAGGTAAAGGGTCATGCGGATCCGCCCGGTCAGGTCGGTGTCGGCGATTTTCTTGCGCTGGAACTCCACGTCCTCCACCACCACCGCCGGCAACTGGCCGAGCAAGGCATGCAGGAAGCGCCGCAGTTGCGGGTAGCTGCCGCGCACCGGCAGCAGAATCTGATAGCGGGCCAGATGGGTTTTAGGGTCGATGCCCAAGGCATATTCACCGCGCGCCAGGGTGATGTGTTCCTGGGCCGCCAGCGCGTAGATCTTGTCGATGGCGACGGTAGCCTGAGGTTGCGAAGGCAGCTTGCTGCGGAAGTCGTCGAGCTGACGTTGCGGCACCACCGGGGCGGCGACGCTACCGTCTTCCACCCTGGCCAGGTACTCGCCGGCGTCGCGGGTCTGCTGGCTGAGCTGTTGCAGCGACTGCCAGTCCGGCACCAGGCCCGCCAGACCATAGACCAACGCCAGCGCCAGCATTGCCAGCCCCGCCAGACCGGGAATGCCCAGGCCTTGCAGGTATTCGTGGACGATCAATCTAGGGATTCGCATCGCCAATCTCCCAGGTAGCCGACAAGTTGAATTGCACCGGGTGCTCCGGCACGTTGGCCACGATTTCGTGGCTGAGCAGCGACACATCGGACAGCTCGTCGCTGGCTTCGAGGTTGCGGTGGAAGTCGAGCATGGCGTCGAGGTCTTTCGCCTCGGCGCTGATCCTGAGCTGACCCTTGCGGGCATCGGGTGTCAGGGTCAGCAAGGCGATGTTGTCGCGAGGCATGGCTTCGAGCAGGGCAAACAGACTCTCCCAAGGCCGACGCAGTTGCTGCGAGACCTTGCGCATCTCGGCGAGGTTTTGCGCCTGCTCGCGGGTTTCTGCCGGCGTCAGGCTGACCTTGGTGCCGTTGTCGCCGGTGAGGACGCGCTGGGCGGTTTGCAGATGGCCCTGTTGTTGCGCGGTTTCGTCACTGAGGTGCTGCTGAACGAGGATGCAACCCAGCACCAGCACCATGCCCACGGCCAACAGGCTCCAGCCCAGGGGGCCCGAGCGGCGGCGCGGCTGAAAGTCGAGGTTCAGGGCGCGCATCTCAGGCCACCGCCCGGGACATGACGTACAGGCAATCGCGTACGGGTGTCCGGCCTTCTTCAAGGGTACGCAAATGTACCTCGGGTACATCGGGCTGCACGTCGATGCGCGCAGGGGCATGCAGGTAGACGTTCAGCGGCCGCTCGCTGGTGGAAGCCTGCAACTGGCTTTCGCGGCCGATCAGCGCGGTCAGTGCGGCGTCGCTGTCGCTGCTGCCCACCGAACGCACCGAGGCCCAGCGGCCTTCCCGGGCCAGCAGCAACACGCTGCGCACCGGTTCGGCGACCACGAACAGGAAGTCGCCGGCATCGAAGCTTCTATCGAAGTGATTGAACGCCGCCATCAGGTACGGCTGCACCGAACGCAAGCGCAGGCCACGGGCGCTGACCAGTGTGCGCAGGCGCGTGAGCAAGTCTTGCGGCAGCGCGCTGGCGATCCGGTCATACCCCGCCGGTTCTGCCGAAAGCACCAGGCTCCAGGGCTGAGCCGGTGCACCGTAAAGGTCTTCAAGGCACAGCTGGGCAAAGCCGCGTAATTCGTCGGGGCTGCTGATCTGTTCGCTCCAGGGCACCAGGCAGAAGCGGCTGAAGTGCCCGGAAATCACCACGCTCAACTCGGCACCGGAACGGGTGTGGTCGGCCAGCAAGTGGTCAAGGGTATCCAGCGCCACGGCCCAGGCATGGAAGCCTTCGTCGATAAAACCGACGCTGCCCAGCCACAGGGTTTCGCTGCCACGGCGCTGGCCGAGGCCGACACCACTGGCGCCGAGTACGGCGACAAAACGATCACGAGACAAAAGTGACACGATTGATCTCCTCGAGCGTGGTCCGCCCATCTGCAACCAGTTCCAGCGCCGACTCGCGCAGCAGGCGCAAGCCACGTTTGCACGCATGGGCCTTGATTTTCGAAATCGGTTGGCGCTCGACGATCATCTGCCGTAGCTCGTCGTCCAGGTGCAGCAGCTCGGCAATCGCCGTGCGCCCGCGGTAGCCGGTGCCCCGGCAATGGCCGCAACCCTTGCCGAGAACGAAGCGGTACTGATCGACGTTATGCGGATCGAGCCCCGAGGCGCGCAGTTCGTCGTCGGTCGGGTGACTCGGCGCGCTGCACGTGGTGCAGACCAGGCGGATCAAACGCTGGGCCAGCACGGCATTGAGCGCGGAGACGAGGCTGTAAGGGTCGATTTCCATCTGAGTGAACCGGCCGATCACGTCGAACACGTTGTTGGCGTGGATGGTGGTGAACACCAGGTGCCCGGTGAGCGCCGATTGCACGGCGATCTGGGCGGTGTCGGGGTCGCGGATTTCACCGACCATGATCTTGTCCGGATCGTGGCGCAGGATCGAGCGCAGCCCCCGGGCGAAGGTCAGGCCTTTCTTCTCGTTGACCGGAATTTGCAACACGCCCGGCAATTGATATTCCACCGGGTCTTCAATGGTGATGATCTTGTCCACGCCGTGGTTGATCTCGGTGATCATCGCGTAGAGCGTGGTGGTTTTGCCGCTGCCGGTGGGACCGGTCACCAGCACCATGCCGTAAGGTTCGGCGGCCAGCCGGCGCAGTTGGCGCAGGGTCTCGTCTTCAAAGCCCAGCGCTTGCAACTGCACGCCGCAGACCTTGTCCGCCAGGTCTTGTTTGTCGAGCACCCGCAGCACCGCGTCTTCACCGAAGATGCTCGGCATGATCGACACCCGGAAGTCGATCTGCCGACCACTGATGCCGATCTTGAAGCGACCGTCCTGGGGCACGCGTTTCTCGCCGATGTCCAGTTCGGCCATGACCTTGACCCGGGAAATCACTTGTTCGGCAAACTCGCTGCCCTGGATCTTGCTGATGTTGTTGAGCACGCCGTCGATGCGGTACTTGATCACCAGACCGCTGCCGGTGGTGCCCAGATGAATGTCGCTGGCATGCATTTTCAGCGCGTCGTACAGGGTCGAGTTGACCAGTTTGACGACGACGCTGGCGTCTTCGCTGATGCTGGTCAGGGACAGGCTTTGCAGGGTATCGATTTCGATGTTGGCTTCAGCCTGAGCGTTGAGCGACTCCACCGCATGGAAGCTCTCTTCGTGGCGCGCCAGATACGCCTTCAGGTCGTCGGCATGCACCAGGTATAGCGGCGCGCCGTGCAGGCAGTCATCGATCCAGGCCAGGCGCGAAGTATCGAAGGGGTCGGCAAACACGCCAATGACCGCCTCGTCGTGACGCAGCAGGATGAATTCGCGCTTGAGGCATTGGGCCAGGGTGACCCGGTCGAACACCGGGGTGGCCTTGAACAGGCTGTCGGTGTCGAGCACCGGGTAATGCAAGGTGGCGCCGAGACACTGGATGAAGGGCATGGGAGCCAGTTCGCACAGCGTCCCGAGGGCTTCGAGCATCCGCTCGCCGGAACTGACGGCCAGTGATCGTGCCTGGGAGAGTTGCTCACTGGAAAAGCGAGACGGTAAACATTCCAACTGCGCCGGTTCGACGGCAAGGGATAGACGGTCCATGACTTGCTCTCCAACGCCGGGGGCTTTGAGCCCTGTCGACGCGGCGAGCAATTACGGCGGTTACCGGAACGGCTTGTCGCGCCACTACTCCCCGGTGAGCAATTGTTCGTCGTCCGGTGCCATGGAGGTCGATGAACTTCGTCGACGATCCGCCAGCACCCAACTGCCGTCGTACAACTGCAGCGGGAAACTCTCGGTCCTGCTCTGGCGTCGTTCGACAAAACCTTCGCATGTGCTCACGCCGGCTTTGGGTTCGCGCTCCATTCCCAGAAGGTCACAGACTGCACGGGCCAGTTCCGCCAATGGAAACGGCTTGAACAGGATATGGCTGACTCCCAGTTGCCGGGCCCGCTCACAGACTTCAGCGGTTGGGTGCCCGGTAATCAGCACAAAATGACAGTTCCTGTTCTGGCGGACGGCATCGAGCACCTCAAAGCCTTCCATATCGGGCAAGCGGTAATCGAACACCATCACATCGGGTGCAAACTGTTCGGCTTCGCCGATTCCCGTCGCACCGTCATGTGCAATCCGGACGTCCAGCGCTTGCGCCTGAAGGTAATCCTTGAGGTTTTGTGCAAGCAGCTGTTCGTCTTCGACAACCAGTACTTTGTTCAACAAGGTGGACTCCTTGAACCGCAGGTCCGATTTCCGAACCTGGCAGAGTGCGCGCCTTACTGAGGCTAACGCACACTTCATGCCAGGCTGAGTGGCGGTTGTATTACCGCTGCATGTAGTTGATTTCCATGGAAAAGCCTTTTCGCTCAGACACCCCGTCCCCCAAAGGCGGGGAAGCGTACGAATGTGCGTTGAAGCTTTTCCCCATTATTGGGGGGGAACCTTCAATCATCGTCAATCCGTTCGATTCGATGGCGCGATCTAAGCTGTGCCAGAACCTCAAGACGAACACGGGCCTGTTGCTGCCGGACAAGGTAGGCCCGAACCCAGTCAAGTCCCTGTTGCTCTGAGACATCGGCCGCCTCCAAGTGGTTCTGCACACTAATCAAGTGCCAGCCCAGCGGTGTGCGAACAGGCTCGCTGACCCCGCCGGGCGCCAGGGTAAAAGCTGCCGCTTCGAACTCAGGCAGCATACGCCCACGAGGAAAATAGCCCAGGTTTCCGCCTTGGCTTGCGGAAGCATCCTCGGACCCGGTCCGTGCCACGTCGGCAAAGTCGGCGCCCTGGCTGATTTTCACTTGCATCTCCACTAAGCGTAGCCGCGCCGCTTCGACTGTGGTGGTATCGGCGCCCTGAGGGACTTTGATCAGGATGTGCCGCGCCTGCACTTCTTCGGGCCGAGTCATTTCGGCACGGTGTTCTTCGTAAAACGCGCGGACCTGCTTTTCGTCCGGCCCGCTCACTTGGGTCAGCTCGGCAAACACCTGCTGCGCCGCGAGCTCACGGCGGGTGTATTCGGCAAAACCGGCTTCGTCGAAACCGGCGTCTTCCAGGCGACGAGCAAATTTTTCGGCACCGCCGATGGCTTGCCGGGTCTGTTCAACCTGGCGTTGCACCGTAGCGTCGCTGATCACCACCCCGCGCTTGAGCGCTTCCTGCCATAGCACCTCACGGTCGATCAACGCGTCCAGCGCCTTCTGGCGCAATTGCTTGTAAGCCTTGGGATTGCGAATGCTGCCCAGCGCCCGGCCCTGATCCTCCAGATACTCGGCGAAATAACGCTCGAGGCGGAACTCGGAAATTTCCTCGCCATTGACCCGCGCGGCAGCCGGGCCATTGCTGGCGAATGCCACGGGCACCCACATCGATATCAGGATCAGCAGAGTCTTGAGCTTCATGATCGAGGCCTCCGGTCAGGGTGTCGCGGCAATCGGTTTGTAAGGGGCAACCAGGTAGAAGCGCTGGTCGGGCAGGTCCACGGTGACGATATGCGCGCCGCTCAACCCCAGGCGTCGGCCCGGGCCGAAGCTGATCAGCGGGGTCAGCCCGGTATCGAAGTCATGCAGGCCTTCCAGCGCATTGATCAGCTTTTCGCGGCTGGCGTCACGCCCGGCCTGTTTCATGCCTTCGCTGAACAACAGCATCGAGCTGAACGCGCCGACTTGCAGCACCGCATGCTGGCCGCCGAGCCCCTGCTGCTCACGCACCTGGGTCAGGGCCAGGCGCCCGGCCAGCGTCCAGTCACTGGGCACGAACGGATAGGACAGGAACACCCGGCGGGAAAAACCGCTGGGCACCTGCAACAGGTCGCCGGCCACCTGATTCGACGTGGCAAACAGGTAAGGCACCTGCCCTGCTGTCTGCAAGCGTTCGGCAAGGCGGCTGAAACCACCGCCGCTGCCCAGGTAAAACACCGAGCGGGAGCCCAGCGGCAGTTCGTCCTGCATCGGCTCGTAGGCTTGCAGACTGACGTTATGCCAGGCGCGATCTTGCAGATACCGGCTGAGGTTCTGCGCCGCCAGTCGCTGGCCGGGCTCATCCGGATAGGCGATGAGCGTCGGTCCCTGAAGCACACGCAAGCTGCCGGTGGCGTAATCGGCCAGGGCGATCAGTTGTTCACGCAAGCCCGGCAGTGGTTCGAAAATTTGCCGACTGCTCTGGGCCGTGCCTTGCAGGGAAAGCGGGCCGATCAGCGGAATGCCGGCCCGTTCCAGGCGCGTGACCAATTGCGTGTCGAGTGCCGGCACCAGTGGCGCGATCAGGGCGAACACTTGTTCCTGCTCGATCAGCCGGTCCAGCGCCTGCTCGGCACTGGCACGGTCCGGGCCCGGATCGAGGATGGTCAGGCGCAACTGCCGGCCATGAATCCCGCCCGCCTGGTTGATTCGCGCCACGCTGCCGTTGAGCACCGCCGCCACCGTCGCACCCTCCTCGGCCAACGCTCCCTGGCTGGGCAACAGCGTGCCCAGATGCAGGCTGTCCGGCGTCAGGCCAGGATCGCGCTCATCGGCCAGGCGTTTGAGGTAGGCCGTAAGGTTGCGCTGATCATTCATCGACAGCACGAACCGTGGCATCGCCGGGTCGAGACGATTGTTGCCGGGATCGCGCCCTTCCTGGATCGCCCGCGCCAACGTGCCTTCGGTGTACGCCGGATAATTGCGCCCATTGATCTGCTGCTGGCCGTAGGTGCTGGTCAGCCGCGACCAGCTCAGGTCAGGCGGTCGCACCCCGCCTTCGGGACGGCCGAGGCCATCGGTGCCGTGACAATTGGCGCACGGCAGGCTGGTGGCCGGCAGCATCATGCCCGCCGCCCCGACCCGCGCCATGATCGGCTCACCGCTGTTGGACACGCCCTCGCGATACAGCCGCTTCCCGGCACTTTCGTTGGGGTTCAAGGGCAACGCGCCGGCAGCGAAATGCACGCCACCGATCAGCAGCAAGCCAAGGATAAGGGCTGTTTTCATGGCGCAGGCTCAGCGGCCGGCCACAGGCATTGTCAGCAACTGCAAGCGCTGGGCAATGGCGGCGGCCGGGGCATCGGGACGGATTTTGCTCCAGCGCTTGTTGGCCACGTCACCCACGATCAGTTGGGTGGAATGTTGCTCGGGGGTCGGCACGATCTGACCGATGCGTCCGAGCACCAGGTCCATTTGCGCCTTGTCACCGGTGAGAAAAAGCCAGTGGGGCCCATCGACGCCCTGTTTCAAGGTGTAAGCCTTGAGTACCGCCGGGGTGTCCCGCAGCGGATCACTGGTAAGGGAGATAAAGGTGATGCCGTCCGCCTTGTCGCCCAGCAACTCACGCACTTCCTTGAGCTTGCGGGTGATCAGCGGGCAGGCATCATCGCAACGGGTGAAAATCACGTTCAGCAGCACGACGCGGTTTTGCAAGGCATCGCTGTAGAAACGCAGGGTTTCGCCGTTCTGGTCCTGCAACGGTGTGTCGGTGAACCAGGTTTTCGCATCCCGCGTACCGCTTGCAGGTTGTGCGGCAGCCACCGCAGGCGCAGGTTCTTCGTGGCCTTCGTGGGCGAACGCCATCGCGCTGAAAATCCAGAAGCACACCATCAGGGTGACCCAGTCGAGGGTTCTCATGGCTGATGCTCCATGGCGATGGCGGTGTGCTTGGCGTGCGCGTTGCGCTGGCCGCTGAGTTTTTCCACTTCACGGGTCAGCACGACCGGGTCGGTGAAGCCGTAATAGCGCGTCCAGTGGCGGCTATTGCCGTCGCCGACGAGGATCAGCGGTTGATGGTTTTTGAAGTCACCGCTGAAGTTGCCGAGGCCCTTGAGGGTGGCGTTGATCGATTGCGAACTGCCGGTCAGCCAGCTCCAGCCCGGACCGTTCTGGAAGGCGCGGGCGTAGTCGTTCAGACGCTTGGCGTCATCGCGCTGCGGGTCGATGCTGATCGACACCAGTTGCACCTCGGCGCCCACCCGCGCACCCAGCTGTTTCTGCACTTTGCCCATGATCGACGACACCACCGGGCACACCGTGGTGCAGCTGGTGTAGATGAAACTCATGACCACGATTTTGTTGTCCACCAGGTCTTTTTCCAGACGCACCGGCTGACCGTTCTGGTCCACCAGCGCCACGTCGGCGAATTTGACCCGGGCACTTTCCGAGCTGGCGTCTTTGGCCGGCATGTCGTGACCGGCGTGTTCATCCGCCGAGTGTGCCAGGGCTTGCCCGATACCGGCGGCCAACAGGCAGAACGTCAGCAGTCCACGGTGTGCGAATCGGTTCATGTCGATTTCCTCTTCAGTGGGCATCGCCCGGCAGGACCCGAACGCTGGCAAAAGTCTTGTTGTCGAAACTCGCGCCCAGGGATGCGGCGCGCACATGCAGGTACCAGGCGCCCTGCTGGTCGAGGTTCACTGGCGCTTCATAGACCCCGTTGCCGATCTCAAGGGCGGCGACTGCCCGGGCGCGCGAAGTCGGGGCGCGGAAGTAGCGCACCTGAACATCCTTCAGGCCACTGCGCTGTGCCTTCTGCTGGCCTTGAACGATGCGGAAGCGCACAGTGTAAGGACGGTCGAGGACAGCGGTGGACGTGTCGAGCATGAATTCGACTGTCGGCACGCCGGGGAGCTTGGCAAGGCGTGTATCCGGCTCAACCAGTGCGGTGAAGCAGTGGATGATGTTTGGCTGATTCAGCAGGAACGCCACATCGAACCGGCCTGCGTCTGGCAGCCTGATCCGCGCGCTGTACAGCCCCGGCTCGACTTCGCGCAGGCTGCGGTCGATGACCAGGGCCGCCCGCGCCACCTGCCCGCGATTGGGGTAACCGGACATCGGCGCGTTCATGCCTTCGGCGTAGAAATAAGTGGTGTTGTCCACCGGATTGACCACGAACACTGCGTTGTCATCACGCGACACCGCGAGACTCGAAGCCAGGGGCAAATCGCCGGCCAGTCGTGGCGCCTGCGGCCCGGCTTCGAAGCCTTGGCTGATCGGCACGCGGCCCTCGCCCAGCGACGACAGGTTGATCATGGTGACTTTGGCCGAGGCCAGGCCGCGCACGTAGGCGTAGGCCTTGGTGAACACCACCTGGTAGGGTTCGGCGGATACGTCCAGCTCATGGATCAGCGCGTCGGTGCCGGCGTCGATCACGGCAGCCTGGTTCTCCAGCGTGTTGAGCACGATGCCAAAACGACCGTCTGCGCTGAAACCCATCGGGCCCAGGCCCTGCCTGGTTTTGATCACCCGGCGCACATCAAGGCTGGCGCCATCTACGACGGTGACGGTGCCGTCCTTGCCGTCAGCGACATACACCGCCTGGGACAGCGGCGAATAGACCACCGACAGCGGGTTGGAGCCGGTTTGAAGTTTTTTGCTGATTGTCAGGCTGGCGATGTCGATGATGCTCAGCGTTCCGTCGTCACGGTTGCTGACGAAGGCGAAACGGCTGTCCGTGCTGAAGGCAATTTCGTGGTGCCCGCTACCAGTGGCCAGGTGCTTCAGGGCCTTCAGGCTCTGGGGGTCGATCACCGTGACCCCGGACTCCTCAGCCTTCGATGCGTTATTGCCGACCCACAGCAGGCGCTCGTCCGGTTGCAATGCCACGCGCACCGGGTGGCTGCCGGCGGTGACCGAGTCGATCAACTTGAATTGCTCGCTGTCGATCACCGCCACTTCGCCGGCAGTGGGCATGGAGATGAACACACGTTTGTTGTCTCGGGTGGTGACCCAATCCATTGGCGGTTGCTTGAGATCGATGCGCGCCATGGTGCTGGTGATGCCACCCACCGAAACCGAAGGATCGACCACCGAAACGCTGGCGTCGCGGTTCATCACCAAAAGGAAATAACTGTTGAGGTCGAGCAGCGGCCGCGCGCCGATGCTGGATTTGAGGAAGACCCCGACCCGGGATTTGCAGCTCTGCTCCCGGCCCTGGGCCTGATCGGCGGCGACGGTTTCCGGGTCCAGCCAGGCACCGGGATTGACGCCCGACAGCGGTTGACCCGACGCACTGTCACTGACCCGGAAGCGTACGTCGGCAAATTCGCCTTCGCGCAACACGCCGTCCTCGGCCAATGGCCGTACTTCCAGCGCGACCGACACGCCATCGCGCTGCAGCGTCTGGCCACTCCAGGTGTCCGGCAGCGCCACTTCGGTGAGCAGGGTCTGCGGTGTCGTGCGCCAGACGCCGAGCCAGACCAGCGCTATTGCGACAATCAACACACCGCTGGCGACCTTGATGGTTCTATTCATAACGCATCTCCCCTCAGTTACGCGTCACACCGGTCCTGTGGCGAGGGAGCCTGCTCCCTTGCCACACTATGTCTCGCAACTACGGCGTCGGTGCCGGTTCGGGTTCGTTGGTCACTCGCAGCAATCCCCACAACCCGGCGGTGTTGCCGTAGGCGGCGTAATCGCGGAACAGGTAATCGCCCGGTATCGCGTTGCTGCCCCCGGCGCTCGGGTGCATGAAGCTGAAGTGCGCCGCTGGCAGGATGCTTTCGTGGGCGCCGATGTACATCGACATCGGGTTGTAGCCGAACCGCACAGAACCCACGCCCGGCGAACTCATCGGGTAACCCCCGGTGTCGCTCTTCTCGGACTGGAACGGGTTGACCGACCAGACGTGCCCGTCGAGCTGGAAGGTCGTGCCGCGGCTGCCACCGGTAGGCATCAGGATGTGCGTGCGGAACGGTTGCCCCGGTTTCACATACAGCACCGGTGTCTGCGGATCGCCCCCCACCAGCGCATTGCTGTAGGCCATGTGGGCGTTGGGCACGTCACCATAACCATGGCCGTCGGCGTGACCGAACGGCGCATCCGGTGGCAGGCCGAAGCGGAACCACATTGGCTCGGTCTTGTAGTTGATGGCCATGCTGGAATTGTCCTGCGGATCGGTCGGAACCCCGGCCTCCGAGGCAATGCCTTCCACCGGACGCCCATTGGCCCAGCGCATATTCAATGCCTTCTGCCAGACCATCGCAAAGTCGCGGTAGGTAGTCTGTGCGGGCGCAGTGACGGTCGCGTTCACCTTGCGCGCATCCTCAACCCAGGTGGCGCCGACCGGCAGGACGCTCATTGCACCTCCCAGGCCTTTTTGCGGCTGCTTGATCACATCTGCCGGAGTGAAATTCAACCCGCCAAATTCCACTGCCGTAGCGTTGATGTTGTCGACACTGCGACCCAGCTGCGTGATCGGCTTGCCTTCACGTTCCAGGTGCCCGGCGTAGTACTGATAGGTACGCGTCGGGTACGCACCAACGGTGCCGACGCGTGGTGGCACGGTCTGGATCGGGTTGGTGCCGACGTTGGTGCCGTCGGACTTGGTGATGTCGTACGCCAACAGCTGCGCGTGCAGACCGACATGGCTGGACGGCCGCATCAGGTTGTTGCTGAAGGTGGTAGAGCCTTCGCCATTGTTGCGGTCTCGCTTGACCATGCCCATCACCGACGCCGTCTGGGTCAGGTCTGGCATGACCAGGGGCAGACGGTTTTCCAGGGTGATGTTGATGCAGTCCCCTGCCGTCGCGCGCAGCACCAGCGGTTCGACAGGCACACCGGGGTTGAGCTTTCCGGTGATCGGGTCAAGGTCGCCCTTGCGCACATAGAGGATTGCCGTCGGGTCATGCAACGGCCCGTTTTGCCCGCCGATGGTGAAGGTCGTTCCGTCTTCGGGGTCGTTCACTGTCACCTGAGGAATGCTCACTGGGCGTGAGTTGAACACCAGGGTGCCGCCTGCCGGGTTCAACGCCCCACCGACGTGTTGAGCGAGCCCGGCCGGATCGCCGATGGTCAGGCCCAGCGGGTTGCCGAGAATATCGTTCGCCAGTGCCGCGACCACTTCATACTTGCGTTGCACAGTTGGCCGTGTACCGATGCCGTTGGGGTTGGCGCTGTACCGTGGGCAGATGCCGTCGAAGGCGACGGTGTTGCGCATACCCGCCGGTTTCGGGTTGTTCGGCAATGCGAACAGATCGTTGCGTTGTGCGGTGTAGTTGCGCATCACACCCCAGATCCCGCTCCAATAGCCTTCCAGAGAGGCGTCCATCGAGTACAGATAGTCGCCCGTCGTCGCCGCTGAACTGGACATCATCGCAACCGGCGCATTGAAACCCATCTGCTCGGAGATCCCGATCATCTGCGACGAGCGCCAGCCGGAGTTGGAGCTGTTGCCGAATCCCGAGCCGCTTTGCAGCCACTTCACGCCGTGCAGGGTCACGTTGTGCTCTTCTTCGTGGCCACCGGCATGCACCCGCAGCCGCACGTTGTCACCGGTGTAGGTGCGCAGCATCGGGGTAAACGGATCGCCCGGTTCGGCGCCGCCACGGTTGATGTGCGGCGGGAACTGAGTGGTGCCGCCGGTCGGGCCGGTGGCAGCGGTAATCAGGTCCGGTGCCAGGTTCATCGCCGGGATCGCACGGTCGGTGCGGCTTTGCATGGCATACGCCAGGTCGCCACCGAGGCCGTCCGCCTGCATGCCGCGCTTGCCGTCCGGGCCGACCTTGTTCGGGTCATACACTCGCAGGGCCAGTGGTTCGTTGCGGTAATTGACCACAAACATGCCCGGGTCATCGACCGAGATGGCTTGTGGGCAAGGCCGGCTTGGACAGCCTGGCATCAAGCCCCCACGGGCTTCGACCACCTGCTCAAGCAGCGTCTCGGCTTCCTTGCGCACCGGCGGGTTGATCGCGTAGCGGAAACTGTCCGCGGTGGCCGGGAACGCTTGCGGGTTCGGCACGCCATTCGGGCCGGCGCCGACGTACACACCGGCTTCATAGGCGTGCTGGAAGTCGCTGTATTCGAGGAAGAACTCGCGGAAACTGTCGTTCTTGCCATCGCCGTCCAGGTCGCCGGTGGACACCACCGCTTGCCACGACGTCGGCCCGCCATCCTGCCGCGCGCCGCTGTACAACGGCTCGCCGGTTTCGGCGTGGAACCAGGTGGAACCGGCCGGTTCAGCCAGCACGGTGGCGTACAGTCCAATCTGTTGGTGAGTCGATGGGCCGAGGTGGTCGTGGGTGAAGATGGTCCCCAGCCCACGGTCGACCCCTTTGGCGTTCACCACCGGATCGACAAACCAGCGCTGCATCGCCGTGCGCGCACCGACCCAGTCAGCCCGGCCGAACTGACCGAAGTATGGGTGGTTTTTAGCCTTCGGACAGGCAGGTGTGCCCTCACGCGGGTCGCTGCCCGTGCATTGGTTGAACTCGCGAATGGCGTGGATACGCTCCTGCACAGCACCGGGGGAAAGCACGCCGTCTTCGTAGTTCCAGCCGTTGGCCGAGCCGTCGGCGGCCGTCAGGTCCCACTTCGGCAGGTGAATGTGCTGGCCGATCACGTCGGTCGGCGTGCGCACCTGATAGTCATCCATCTCATAGATGGCCGGCACCAGGTTGGTTTGCTGGTACTGGACGCAGTCGAAGGTGTTCATGCGCATCACCAGCGGTTCTGGCGGACGCTGCTTGGTGATCACCGGCCAGGCGTCTTCCCACAGCGCCAGGATGCGCGCCTGCGGGAAGTGGTAGCCGACCTTGTTGTAGACCGCGTCGAACTGGATGTTTGCCGCTTTGTAGACGCGTGGGCGGTCGGCGGTGAAGGTCGAGGCACCGGTGTAGGACATGCCGTCGATTCGCTCGCCGCTATTGAACTCGCCAGTGCCGGCGCTGCTGGTCAGGCGTTTTTGCCGGTCGTCCATGCACGGTTCGTAGTAAGGCGCACCCGCCATCGGCAAGGCGCCGTTGGTGCGGAAGTTGCGCGCAACGATTTGGTTGCCGGGCAGTAGGGCAAAGCTCGGGTGGTCTTTTTTGGCGTGGAAGGCCATGGCAGCCTGTTCGACTTCGGTGCCCTCTTCCGGCATGTAAATCGGTTTGGCGCGGGTCACCTCCTTGGAGAAATCCAGGGATGTGGTCACGGTGTGCGCCACGCCACCGGCAGAGAACCCGTCGAGGGAGTGACGCCCCAGACCGCCATCCCAACCACCGGACTGAGCCGGGTCGAGATTCGCCCACAAGGCATTGCCACTGGTCTTCAAGGCCTGCGCCTTGGTGGCGTCGAGCATGTCCAGCGGTGGGGTCGGCGGACGTTGGCCGACCGAGCTTTCCATGCCACCGATCCAGAATGGATAACCCGGGTTTTTCAGGCTGCCGTCGGCATTGCGGTTGGCCTCGCTGCGATCCACCAGTGCCAGGGAACCGATGGCTTGCGGGCCACCGTTGCCGCCATGGTGTTCACCGTCGTCTTCATCATCGTCGTCATTGCCGGCGACGAGGGTCTCGCCGATTTTAGGCACCACCGCGACTTTGCCCGGCATCGGCGCCATGGCTTTGCCCGGCAACGGCACGACCGCTGGAATCGGTGTCCCGGCAACGATCTCGCCATCGGGCAAGGCCCGGGCACCAGCGGCCGGTTTGCCGCTGCGCAGTGCGTAAGGTTCGCTGTGAAAACCGTCGGCGCCTTGCTGGGAAACTTCCAGTTTGGTGCCCTCTTCAAACACGTCGTGCACTCGCCACATGCTCCACATGCCCTGGGCGAAGTGCGGGTAGAAGTGGCAGTGATAGATCGCATCGCCCGCAACACGGTTGCGGTTGCCCGAACCGCCGTTGGCGATTTCATAGGTGTAGCCGGCCCCCGGACCGATGCCTTGGGCATCCACATAGTCGGAGTTGTCATCGTTGGGGTTGAACAGCCACTGATGACCGTGCAGGTGGAAGATGTGCTGCTCGTGACCGTTGTGGGTGTTGCGGAATTTGACGAAGTCGCCGATGTAGCTGTGGTTGACGTTGGACGGCTCGGACGGATACAGCGCCATGGTCGCCTTGACCCCGACCTGATCGGCGCTCGGCACTTGACCGGGAAGAATGCCTTCCAGACCGGCGTTGGCCGGTACGTCCACCAGCATCGCTACGTCGCCGACGGTGTGGGAACTGAGGAAAAATTCTTCATAGGCACAGGACAGGCAGTCGTGCATCGGCCCGACACCCAGTCGGTTGGCGACCACCTCGGCGCCCATGCCGCCGGAGCCGTAGTTGATCATGAACGAGTCGCGGGTCGGCTCCAGCACGTGAGCCATGACCGGGTCTGCCCAATAGGCGGGGAATGCCTGGGTCGCAGCGGTCTCATCCTGGAACTGCGAAGCGAAATCGCGGAACGGTTCCAGCCGGTTGGGCAGCGCCGGGTTGCGCTTGCCAATGGCTTCCAGCGGATAGGTCGACGGCGGGAAGCTGCCGTCGGCGTTGCTGCCCATCACGATCGCATCGCTTTCGCTGGAGATGATTTCATTGCCGTCGACCATGCTGATGATCGGCGTGCCGGCCTTGCCTTCACGAATCCACGGTTCGCGCTGCGGGTAGCGAGCCTGGTAATCGACAATGGGTTGACCGGCCGGGGTGCGACCGCTGCTGGCCAGGCGCATTTCCTCTTCGGTCACTGTATTGCGATAGGTGCGGCCGCCCTTGGGCACCACCACCACTTGGCCGAACAGGCCGTTGGCGACGTTGCCCGCATCGCCCTCGCCACCGAACGTTGCACCGCGGCTGCTGGCGGCGAAGGCACCTTCGCGCTCGGCGTACAAGGTGTAGGAGCGGGTTGCACCCGGCGGGATCAAGGTGTTGGCATTGCGTCCGGTAAAGGACGCGATGTCATCGATGCTGTTGACTGCCTGCATCCCGTTGACCTGGAAGCCGACGTGGCGGTCGGTGACCTGCTCATCGACTTTGAAGTTCTCTGCAGCGCCGATGTTTACCTCTCCCTCAATCTCGCCCTCCTCCCCGTTGTCGTGGCTGCCGGGATTGGCCTGGTAGGCAAGCAGGTTCTGCAGATTGATGGTCAGGCAATCACCGGCAGCCACCCGCAGCACCAAAGGGCGCGGACGCTTGTCGGGCCGCAGCGAGACTTTGCCCGGTACGGCCGCACCGCCGTGGGTCAGGGACATGTCATGGTCATCGACCACGTCTCGACGCAGGGCGAACATCATGCCGTTGGCGTTCTGTGCGCCGAGGCGGTTGAACATCAGCGGCTGATCCAGCGCCACGACATTCGCCACCAGATTGCGCTCGCAGCGCAAGGCGGCTTCGGCCATCTCGACGCCCAGCATAGACGCCATCAACAGCAGCATTTTTAACAAGGACGGAGCGTGGTGCATGCCGGTCATGATCGCGGGCCTCGCTGTGGGTGCTCACAGGGAATAATTCTCGACAAATCCCCTTGAGCAATCCGCATGCCATAAATATTGTTGTTGTTTTTCATCAGGTTACATAAACGACTTGATAACTCGGGGGATATTCCCCACCCATTCCCCACTTTCCCGCCGGGGCCACCATGCCCCAGTGTTGGGGCAAGGTTCCCCACGTTCGCCAATCACAGCGGCGCATCCACGGCCAGGCCCTGCAAGCGGCGATATTGGCGCAGCACGCTCGGCACATAACGCTGGGTTTCGGCGAACGGCGGAATCACCCCGCCACGGCTCAGCACCGCTTGCGGGCCAGCGTTGTAGGCCGCCACGGCGAGGGCGATGTCGTTGTCGAACAGGGTCATCAGGCGCTTGAGGTATTTGGCCCCGCCCTGGATGTTGGCCTTGGGGTCGTAGACGTTGGTCACGCCCATCTCCCGGGCGGTCTCGGGCATCAATTGCATCAGCCCTCCCGCCCCTTTGGCCGACCGCGCACGGGCGTCGTAGGCGGACTCGGCCTGGATCACTGCATGCAACAGCGCCGCCGGCAATTCATTGGCCGTGGCGGCTGCCGACACCAGCTCGGCATAGGGTTGCCGGGCAATCATCTGCGGCTGTTGATCGAGGCTGACCAGTGACGATTCAGGCTCGTGAATCACCCGTTCATAGGTACGACCGGGACGGTGGACATTGGACAAAACGTAGCTGCCCTTGCTGTCCACGGAAACGAACACATCGGCCTGAGCTGTACCTGCCAGCAGCACACAGCCGAGCAGTCCAGTGGTGAGTGTTTTCATTTTTTGTCTCCCCTGACCGGCCCCGAAAAATGGGGCTAATGCCCCAATGGCCGGTAGTGAACCAGCCGTACGCAAGCACTGTGCCGAATGCGCGAAGGCCGGTAATTCAGGGGTTGCAGAAGGTAGTCCGGTGGTGAGCATGGCAATTGCATGAGCGGTATGGCGACCCTTCTGCCGACTGTGTGAGGTCATCATGAATCAGCGTCTGTGTTGTGCCCCGCTTCACTGTTCACCGCGAGCCCAGCGCGGGTTCACCCTGCTCGAACTGTTGGTGGTGCTGGTGGTGCTCGGGTTATTGGCCGGCATCGTCGCGCCGAAGTATTTCGCTCAGCTGGGTCGCTCCGAAGTGAAGGTGGCCAAGGCGCAAATCGAAGGCCTGGGCAAAGCGCTGGATTTGTACCGTCTGGAGGTCGGTCATTACCCATCGACCGAACAGGGGTTGCAGGCGCTGGTCACCGCGCCCAGCGACGAGACCCGTTGGACCGGCCCGTACCTGCAGAAAAAATTGCCGCAGGATCCTTGGGGCCGTAATTACACCTATCGCTACCCCGGCGAAAACGGCGAATACGATCTGCTGTCCATGGGCAAGGACGGCCAGCCCGGCGGTGAAGGCGAAAACGCCGAAGTCACCAGTTGGCAATGACGGGAGGCAACCATGCGCTTTCATCTCAAGGCAGTCGGCAAGGCTGGCGTGGTCGCGATGACCATCGAGGCCCAAGGCGACAGCGAAGCCCGGCGCATGGTCGAGGACCAGGGGCTGCGAGTGGTCAGCCTGCACGCCGAGCGCCATTGGCGCGCGTTGCGATTGCACAAGCGCGAGACCTTCAACCTGGTGTTGTTCAGCCAGGAACTGACCACGTTGCTCAATGCGGGCCTGCCGTTGATCGATGCGCTGGAAAGTCTCGCGGAAAAAGAAACCGCGCCACAGGCCCGCAAGACCTTGAGCGAACTGGTGCGCCTGCTGTACGAGGGCAAATCGTTTTCCCAGGCGTTGGCTCAGTTGTCGGCAGTGTTCCCTCCTCTCTATGTTGCGCTGGTGCAGTCCAGCGAGAAGACCGGCGCCGTGGGCGATGCCCTGGGCCGTTACGTCAGCTATCGCCAGCGCATGGACGAGGTTCGACAGAAGATCGTCAGCGCGTCGATCTACCCCATGCTGTTGCTGGTGGTGGGCGGTGGCGTGGTGTTGTTTCTGATGGGCTATGTGGTGCCGCGCTTCAGCCTGGTGTTCGAAGGGCTGGGCAACAACCTGCCGTGGCTGTCGCAAGTGCTGATGAGCAGCGGAATGTTCCTGCATGCTCATCAGGGCGAATTCTTCGGCACATTGGCGGCAATCGTCGTCGCCCTCGCCTTCCTCCAGCGCCAACCGGCCTTTCGCCGGGGTGTGGACCGGGTGATCGAAAAACTCCCGGCGGTCCATCAACGCATCTTCATGTACGAACTGGCGCGCTTCTACCGCTCGCTGGGGATTCTGCTGCAGGGCGGCATCCCCCTTGTCACGGCCATGGGCATGGTCCGCGGCCTGCTCACCGTCGCCTCCCGCGTGCGCCTCGACCAGGCCTGCGAACGGGTGCGCGAAGGCCAATCGCTGTCCGCCGCGCTGGAGCTCAATCACCTTGTCACTCCGGTATCCCTGCGCTTGCTGCGCGCCGGCGAGCAGTCCGGCAACCTCGGGCAGATGATGGAGCGCAGCGCCGATTTCTACGACGAAGAAATCAGCCGCTGGATCGAATGGTTCGTGCGGTTGTTTGAACCCTTGCTCATGACCTTCATCGGTCTGCTGATCGGGGTCATCGTGATCCTGATGTACATCCCGATTTTCGAGCTGGCCTCAAGCATTCACTAGCCCCGGGGGCAGGACCGGGTTGTACCGCTCATCGCTCGTCGACGGTGCAACTGAATAAATCTGGACGTTGCGGTGTTCACCCACTGAATCGAGCAGCACGTTGCATTGTTCATCAACGCTCCAATCTGAATAAGAAGACGGAGAACGACATGCACATCAACAAGCTTTTACTGGCGGTAGCGATTGGCGCAATTTTGTCGGCGTCGACCGTATTGATTCCGGACAGCCTGTCCGGAGTATCGAGCGCACAGGCCAAGGACGGCGGGAGTGGAGGTGGCGGCGGCAGTGGTGGTGGTGGCGGTGGTGGCGGCAGCGGTGGCGGTGGCCACGGCGGCTCTGGCGGTGGCCACGGCGGAAGCGGGGGCGGCGGCAACAGCGGCGGCCATGGTGGAAGCGGCAGCGGCGGCAACAGCGGCAACGGTCACAGCGGCAGTGATCATGGTTCGGGACACTCTGGCAATACGGCCTCATCCGGCCGCAATGGCACCCATGCCGAGCCGGGAGACGATCACGGCGTTCATCACGCGGGTGAAATTGGCCATAACCGTGGCGTTCATCATGCCGGCGAAATTGGCGATGACCACGGCGTTCACCGCTCCGGTGAAATTGGTGATGACCATGGAGTTCATCGTGCTGGCGAGATCGGCGATGACCATGGTGTGCATGTCGGTGGCGAGCCGGGGGATGACAAAAGGTCCTGACCGCCATTGAGAAAAGGTTCACCACAAATCCCTGTGGGAGCCGGGCATGCCCGGCTCCCACAGGGAGTGTGTGAACCGTCCTTCTACAGACCACCCTCGGTCTGATCCAGCCGCTCACGCAAAAACTCGACCAACGCCTGCACCGGTCGCGAACTCTGGCGATGCTGCGGATACACCGCCGACAACGTCAGCGGCTCCGGGCGAAACTCATCCAGCACCGGCACCAGCCGTCCATCCTTCAATGCCGCCCCGACAATAAACGTCGGCAGGTAAGTAACCCCCATCCCGGCAATGGCCGCATCCTTGAGCAACTCCCCGTTATTGACGCGCATCCGCCCGGTGACATTGACCGCCAGCGGCTTGCCCTGCCCTTCAAAACGCCATTGCACCTGACGCCCGTGGCCGTACGGCAGGCAGTCATGCGCGTGCAAGTCTTCAGGTTTGAGCGGCGTACCACGCTCGGCCAGGTAAGCCGGGCTGGCGCAATACACCCGCTGGATGGACGCGATGCGTCGGGCGATCAGCGTCGAGTCTTCGAGGGTGCCGATGCGCAACGCCAGGTCGTAACCCTCGCCGAGCAAATCCACCGGGCGATCGCTCAAGTCCACTTCCACCGTGACATCGCGATAGCGCTGCAAGAACAACGGTAGCAGGCAGCCCAGATGCGCCAGCGCAAACGACAACGGCGCACTCACGCGAATGGTGCCGCGCGGTTCAGTGGTCTGGCCGGCGATGCCCTGCTCGACCTGTTCGACTTCGCCGAGCAGGCGCAACGCGGACTCGTAGTAACTCTGGCCCAGCGGCGTGACGTCCAGCCGTCGTGTGGAACGGTTAAGCAGCCTTACGCCGAGGCGCTCTTCCAGTTGCATCAAACGCCGGCTGACGAACTGTTTGGACAGTCCCAACTGATCGGCCGCAGCGGTGAAGCTGCCGGAGTCCATGACCTGGCAAAAAATACGCATATCTTCGAACGGGTTCATTGTCACACTCTGGTTGACAGTTAAACGCTTTATAGCTGCTTTTTCCCTTTTCGGCATCCCATTAATCTGTGTCCACGGTGTTGCTGAGGCCTGGATCCCGGCGCAGCAGCAACCCGAACCTTAGGTGACCAACCTCTAATCAATTAAAAAGGATTTCCTCATGAACCTCGTCAAAAAAGCCCTGACCGCGTCCCTCCTCGCCCTCTCCGTCGGCAACGCTTTTGCCGCTGGCAGCCCCGGCGTCGAACACAACACCCAAGCCTTCCTCGAAGCCCTCGCTGCCGGTGGTGGCAAGCCGCTCGAGCAACTGAGTCCGAAAGACGCCCGTGCGGTGCTCACCGGTGCGCAAAACTCGGTGAAGGTTGATCTGTCGGGTGTGGACGTCAGCGATCGTGCGATCAAGGTCGATGGTCAAACCATCAACCTGAAAATCGTACGGCCGGCCAAGGTCAAAGGTGAGTTGCCGGTGTTCATGTTCTTCCACGGTGGCGGTTGGGTGTTGGGCGATTACCCGACTCACCAGCGTCTGATCCACGACCTGGTGGTCGGCTCCGGCGCCGTTGCGGTGTATGTCGATTACACGCCGTCACCGGAAGCGCACTACCCGACCGCGATCAACCAGGCCTACGCCGCGACCCGCTGGGTGGCTGAACATGGCAAGGACATCGGCGTCGATGGCAAGCGCCTCGCCGTAGCCGGCAACAGTGTCGGCGGCAACATGGCGGCGGTCGTGGCGTTGATGGCCAAGGAACAGAAAGCCCCGGCACTGCGCTTCCAGCTGTTGATGTGGCCGGTGACCAACGCACAGTTCGATACCGGCTCGTACCAGCAATTTGCCGAGGGCCACTTCCTGACCAAAGGCATGATGAACTGGTTCTGGGACAACTACATCACCGACCAGGCCGAGCGTGCGCAGATCCATGCCTCACCGTTGCAGGCCAATGCCGAACAGCTCAAAGGCTTGCCGGCAGCGTTGGTGCAGACCGCCGAATTCGACGTGTTGCGTGACGAAGGCGAAGCCTATGCCCGCCACCTCGACGCAGCCGGGGTACCGGTCACGGCGGTGCGCTACAACGGGATGATTCACGACTTCGGTTTGCTCAATCCGCTGAGCCAGATTCCGGAAGTGAAAGCGGCGGTGCGTCAGGCAGCATTGGAACTCAAGACGCATCTGAACTGAGTCCACAGCCTTCGCCACACAAAAATGTGTGGCGAAGCTGCTTTTGTGGCGAGGGAGCTTGCTCCCGCTTGAGTGCGCAGCACTCACAAAACTTGCATTGTTGCGAAGATTTTGGGGCCGCTTCGCCGCCCAGCGGGAGCAAGCTCCCTCGCCACAATTAGTTTGCCTGCGATAAACACCCTCATTCCCGCCGGAGTTGTCCCATGTCCTTACTTCTCGGTCATCTGCTTTCCTGGAGCGTCCTGCTGCTGGTCATCGACGCCGTGCTCTGGCACCTCGCGCCGTTCAAGCATCGCGTCACACGGGTCGGTGTGCGCCTGGCCCTGTTCGTGATGTTCAGCGCGCTCATCATCAATGCCGGCGTCAGCCCCTTGCAGGCGCCGCTGTTTGCAGATGACCGCGTGGTGCAACTGGGTGCCACGGCACTGGGGATTCTCTGGTGGTTGTACGCCGCCCGGGTGCTCACCGAAGTCATCGGCCTGGTGCTGATGCGCCGCATCGGTCACAGCGGTCGCTTGCTGCAGGACGTCATCGGCGCACTGGTGTTTCTGATCGCCATCGTCGCGGCGGCCGGCTACGTGTTGGAACTGCCTGTGAAAGGTTTGCTGGCAACGTCCGGGGTGGTGGCAATCGTCGTCGGCCTGGCCTTGCAAAGCACCTTGAGCGACGTGTTTTCCGGGATCGTGCTCAACACCACCAAGCCGTATCAGGTGGATGACTGGATCATGATCGACGGCGTCGAGGGCAAAGTGCTCGACATCGACTGGCGCGCTACCCACATGCTGACCAGCGCCGGCAGTACGGCGGTGGTGCCGAACTCGGTGGCGGCCAAGGCGAAAATCGTCAACCTGAGCCGGCCGAACAACATGCATGGCGTGTCGATCAGCATTCAGGTGCCCAACCACATTCGCCCGCGTCGGGTCCTGGATGCACTGGATCGTACGCTTCAGGGCAGCAGCCAGTTGTTACTCAACCCGGCACCGAAAGCGGTGCTGAAAGAGGCCGGCGAAACCATGTCCGAATACGTGGCCAGCGGCTTCATCGCCGAGCTTGGCAAGAAAAGCGAAGTGCGTAATCAACTGTTCGACCTGGCCCATCGGCACCTCGAAGCGGCGGGCATTTCCCGTCAGCTCGACGGCGTGATCGAACCGACAACGCGCGCACGGGCGTTGCTGGATGAGGTGAAAGTTTTCCGTTCCTTGAGTGAAGAGGAACGCGATCAGATGGCGCAGTCGATGGTTGCGCAGCAGTACGCGGCCGGTCAGGTGGTGCTGGCGTTGGGTGAAGTGCCGGACAGTCTGATGGTCATTGCCACGGGTGTGGTCAGCGCCACCGTTCCCGACGGTACAGGGCAAACCGAAGCCGGTCGCATGGGGCCGAGCGAAGTGATGGGCGAACAGAGCATCCTTACCGATACGCCGTCACAGGCGACGTTCACCACGCTGACCTCGTGCATCATTTACCGGATCGACAAATCCCTGACCCGTAGCTGCATGGAACAACGGGTTGAAGTGGGTCGGGCGCTGAACAAGTTACAGGCGGTAAGGCAGCAGAACAGCCGGTTGGCGTTGCTGGCCAAACCGGTGCAAATCAAGAAAGGCGGATTCCTGAGCTGGCTGCAGAAACGCCAACAAGCCTGACTGTATCGAGGGGCCTTTTTGTGGCGAGGAAGCTTGCTCCCGCCGGGCTGCGAAGCGGCCCCTGTTTATGAGTGCTTCGCACTCAAGCGGGAGCAAGCTCCCTCGCCACAGAAGGGCTCATTGAGACAAAAAAATACCCGCACATTGGCGGGTATTTTTCATGGCCGGTCGGCTTACTTCGAGGTGAGCACCGAATAGCTGTTCATCAGATTGCGGTAGTTTGGAATGCGCGGCGACAGCAGGTTCGCCAGGCCTTCCATGTCGTTGCGCCAGTCGCCCTGCAGCTCGCACGCCACCGAGAACCAGTTGACCAGTTGAGCACCGGCCGCCGCCATGCGCGCCCAGGCGGCCTGTTGCACGGTTTCGTTGAAGGTGCCCGAAGCGTCGGTCACCACGAACACTTCAAACCCTTCGGCCAGCGCCGACAGCGTCGGGAAGGTCACGCAAACGTCAGTCACCACACCGGCGATGATCAGTTGCTTGCGGCCAGTGGCTTTGACAGCCTTGACGAAATCTTCGTTGTCCCAGGCGTTGATCTGGCCTGGACGCGGGATGTACGGTGCGTCCGGGAACTGCTCTTTCAATTCCGGAACCATCGGGCCGTTCGGGCCGTTTTCGAAGCTGGTGGTGAGGATGGTCGGCAGTTTGAAGAACTTGGCCACGTCACCCAGGGCCAACACGTTGTTCTTGAATTCGTTCGGCGAGAAGTCCTGAACCAGCGAGATCAGACCGGTCTGATGGTCGACCAACAGGACAACCGCATCGTCTTTGTTCAGGCGTTTGTACGGAACGTTGCTCATGTGAAGCTCCTCGATGGATGGGTGTTACATCAGGCGCCGACACCGCTGCATCGGCGCTTTCTTGTGATCGTCAGAACGCAAAGCACGAGCAGCCAAAGGCGCCCCAGAAACCCGCGAAATCGCTGACCGGCGCATTCGACAAACGCGCCTTTTCATGGCTGTGGGCATGCACGCCGCACGGCCCGCTGCAATGGTGAACCTGCGCCTGCATCGGCGACGTCGGGCGCCAATGACCCGGCACCTTCACCACCGGTGACCAGTCCGGCAGCACCGGCACACTGGCCGGGCCGAGTTTTTCGAAATCACCGGCGGCGTACACCACCTTGCCGCCGACCACGGTCAACACCGATTCGATCCACTTGATCGCTTCTTCGTCGACACTGAAAAAATCTGCGCTCAGGGCCGCGACGTCAGCCAGTTGGCCGACCTTGATCATGCCTTTCTTGCCCTGCTCGGAAGAGAACCAGGCGCTGCCGTGGGTGAACAGTTCCAGCGCGGTTTGACGGGACAGTCCCTCGGCGTGCAGCTCCAGGCCACCAACGGTTCGACCGCTGACCATCCAGTACAACGAGGTCCAGGGGTTATAACTGGACACTCGCGTCGCGTCGGTGCCGGCGCCGACCGGTACGCCTTCGGCCAGCATGCGCTTGATCGGCGGCGTCGCTTCGGCCGCCTTGGCGCCGTAACGCTCGACAAAATATTCGCCCTGGAACGCCATGCGATCCTGAATCGCAATGCCGCCGCCCAACGCCCTCACCCGCTCGATATTCTGTGGAGTGATGGTTTCGGCGTGATCGAAAAACCATGGCAAGCCGTTGAACGGAATGTCGCGGTTGACCTTCTCGAACACGTCGAGCATGCGGCTGATGGATTCGTTGTAGGTGGCGTGCAAACGGAACGGCCAACGCTGCTCCACCAAGTGGCGGACCACTGGCTCCAGCTCGTCTTCCATGGTTTGCGGCAAGTCCGGACGCGGCTCGAGGAAGTCCTCGAAATCCGCCGCGGAGAACACCAGCATTTCCCCGGCACCGTTGTGCCGCAGGTAATCGTCGCCCTGGTGCAGGGTGACGCTGCTGGTCCAGTTCTTGAAGTCGGCCAGTTCTTCCTTGGGTTTCTGGGTGAACAGGTTGTAGGCGATGCGGATGGTCAGTTGCTGGTCCTTCGCCAACTGCTCGATCACCTGGTAATCGTCCGGATAATTCTGGAAACCACCGCCGGCGTCGATGGCGCTGGTCAGGCCGAGACGGTTGAGTTCGCGCATGAATTGCCGGGTCGAGTTGACCTGGTATTCCAGCGGCAGCTTCGGCCCTTTGGCCAGGGTCGAGTACAAAATCATCGCGTTCGGTCGCGCGACCAGCATGCCGGTCGGCTCGCCGTTGCTGTCGCGCACGATCTCGCCACCCGGCGGGTTCGGCGTGTTGCGGGTATAGCCGGCCACGCGTAACGCGGCGCGGTTGAGCAAGGCGCGGTCATACAGATGCAGCACGAACACCGGCGTATCCGGCGCGGCCTGGTTGAGTTCTTCCAGGGTCGGCATGCGTTTTTCGGCGAACTGGAATTCGTTCCAGCCACCGACCACCCGTACCCATTGTGGCGTCGGCGTGCGGTCAGCCTGATCCTTGAGCATGCGCAAGGCATCGGCCAGCGACGGCACGCCTTCCCAGCGCAGTTCGAGGTTGTAATTCAAACCACCACGGATCAGGTGCAGGTGCGAATCGTTGAGACCGGGAATGACGCAGCGGCCCTTGAGGTCGATGACCTGGGTGCCGGAACCGCGCAGGGCCATGGCTTCGGCGTCGGTACCGACCGCGACGAAGCGACCGTCGCTGATGGCCACGGCACTGGCGAGCGGGTTTTGACGGTCAACGGTATGAAATTGGCCATTGAATAGAATCAGATCGGCGTTCATCGCGTTTCCTTGGGCTGAGTGGAAGAGGACAGCCAAGGCGCGAACAACCGCGTCGCCATCGGCATGAACAGGTACACCACCGAGACGACGATGGTCAGCGTGATCAGGAACGTGGCGACCACGTAATTGGACAAAAATGCGTTGAGCCGCAGCAGCGGACCCCAGATCAGCGGCACCAGCAAGGTGTGCGGCAGAATCACCAACAACGTCACCACCGCCTGCTTCCAGCGCGGCGGCGGTGAACCGGCGTCAGCCTGCGGCGCGAACCAGAACTCGTTGACCGGATTGACCTCGGTCTGGTCGCCGTCCGCCAGCATCGGCGTGGCTTCGTTGACCAGTTGCAGCCGTTGCGGCGAATCAAGCCAGTGCTGCATCGCTTCGGTAGAACAAAAGCGCAGCACGCAGGTGTACAGGTCGAGGCCGGCGTTTTTGCCGCGAATCACATCAACGCCCAAGTGCCCTTCCTGCTGCCCGGCAATGCTGACGATGTTGCGCAACCAGGCTTCATAGGGCACTTCAAAACCGGCCTTGACCCGATGCTTGATGACCAGGGTCACGACTTCTTCGAAACGATTGGATTCAGGCATAACGCAAAGCTCCGGCAAATCGGACATTGAGCGCCAGCCGTCCCGGCCCGGCGATAAGAATGCTGGTGAACAGAATCAACAGCAGCCAGCCGAACTGCCCTTCATCGAGGCTCCATTGCGGGTGCACAACCAGCAACGCGACCCACAACACACACAGAATCGGCAGGCACGCCAGACGCACCAACACCCCGAAGATGATCAGCAGCGGACACAACACCTCGGCAAAAATCGCCATCATCAGCGTGACATTCGCGCCCAGGTGAAAAGGGTCTTCGATGACTTGCAGCTGAGCGCTGTAGTTAAGCAGCTTCGGCAGACCATGCACCCACAGCAAAAACAGACCACCGCTGACCCGCAAAAAAAACAGCCCGACGTCCTGGACCCGTTCATCCCATTGCGAAACGTTCATGGGTTACCTGCACAAATGAAAAACCAACGGCGTCAATGCGCCGGGAACTCGTTTGATAGTGCCGGTGTGGGGGCGGAGAAAATTGAATGTACGTGCTCTTTTTGAATGCCGTCGCTCATCCCCCCGCGAATGCGATGGGTCATTGAGCGTGATATTGACTGGCATACCGCCATCGCTGGCAGGCCAGCTCCCACAGGATTCCGGTACATCCGCAAGAACAGGTCGGCTGGCAGGCCGCCATCGCTGGCAGGCCAGCTCCCACAGGGATCGGGGGCATCAGCGGAAATCGGGTCGGCTGTCAGGCCGCCATCCCACGCAATGAATCAGCGCCCCCCACCCACCAAACCACGAGGCCGAGCGTTAGCTCGCCTTGCGCTCTTGATCTTGATCCACCCGCCCCTTCGGGAGGCTGAGTGGAGGTGTTCATCCGGGGAGT
>LNAP01000542.1_pt1 | contig 56529 bp, 60 predicted proteins | sample 602601 | NCBI WGS metagenome assembly LNAP01 (sample SAMN02440304, study PRJNA202911) | soil metagenome | biome: Subtropical and temperate rainforests or woodlands; isolation source: soil samples (1 kg each in a 20% v/v slurry with milli Q water) were... ...
TGAAAGTTGTAATTTGCACTCATAGCTCAGCTGGATAGAGTACTCGGCTACGAACCGAGCGGTCGGAGGTTCGAATCCTCCTGAGTGCACCATATTTAAAGGGCCTGCAGAAATGCAGGCCCTTTTTTATTGCCTAGGGTTTTACGCAGCCCTCGCTATCAAAACTGATGCTGCGCTTGCGGCCCTTGTCCTGTTTATCTACGTAGTTGTAGCGCACCTTGCCGTTCTGGCTGCTGATGCTATCGGGTTTGCCGAGCATGCTTTCAACGTCTGCGCGGGTCATTCCTGCGCGCGCCTCTTTATTGATCATGGCTTTTCGCCTGGCGCTGGGCGTTACCTGATTGCCACAGCCGTCCTGGCGCTGACCAATGCCGACAACGCCTTGGCGTTTGTCCTCGGGCTTAGCCGTTTTGGCTTTTTTCGTGGATTTCTCTTTGGCGGTTGGCGCCTCGCCACTAGGTGGCGGGTTGTCGGCGTCTTGGATCTGCAGCTGTTGATCAGTCGGGCAGCCAAGGTGGGTAAAGGTGATCTTGCCGTTGTTGTCCTCGCATCGGTGCACAGTGGTGGCGAGTAGGGCGTTGGGAGCGAGGGCGAGGATAAACGTTGTTGCGTAAATGGATGGGTGCATAGCGCGTCCTCCGTGACGGTTGCCAGAGCACCCTACGCCTATTTTTTCATCCGCTAGTGGTGCCTCCGGGGCTTTGCAATGCGTCGTACACAAGACTCAGAAAAAACCGAGCTTTGTGGTGCAAGCGCTTGTTCTTGCCTAGATTTCTCACATGCAAAGCTCGGGAGCAGTGGTATCATTTGCCGGTCAGCCTCGCCGAGGCTTATGGATTGCCATCATGGACTTACCCAGTAGTAGCTCAAAACCTCGCTTTACCAATCATGAATTGACTGATTGATCCCTTTGGCGCGCTCTGCCGCTGGGGGTGGAGTGTGCTATGACCGAAGTAGAAGTAAAAAAGCCGCACCGACTCGCACAAGTCGTTGAACTGCTGCACCGCCACAAGCTGGTCGAAGACCTGACGCACCGTCAGGAAGGCCAGAATCAGGAACGGGTTGAAAGCCTGGTGCACCGGCAGAACCTCGTCGAGTTGCAACGCAAACTCGATGATCTGCACTCCGCCGACGTTGCCCACATTCTCGAAGCGCTACCGCTGGATGACCGCCTAACCGTATGGCAGTTGGTCAAGGCTGAGCGCGACGGCGATATCCTGCTTGAAGTGTCCGACTCGGTACGTGAAACCCTGATCGCCGATATGGACGATCACGAGATTCTCGCCGCTGCCAAGGACATGGATGCCGACGAACTGGCCGACCTGGCGCCAGAGTTACCTCGCGACGTCGTCCACGAGCTGATGGAAACCCTCGATGCGCAGCAGCGCGAGCGCGTGCGTTCGGCGTTGTCTTACGAGGAAGACCAGATCGGCGCCCTGATGGACTTCGAGATGGTCACCATCCGCGAAGACGTCAGCCTGGAGGTTGTGCTTCGTTATCTGCGTCGACTCAAAGAGTTGCCAGGCCATACAGACAAATTGTTTGTGGTCGATTACGACGGCGTGCTCAAAGGCGTGCTGCCGATCAAGCGGCTGCTGGTCAACGATCCCGACAAGCAAGTTGCCGAGGTAATGGCGGACGATCCGGTGAGTTTCCATCCGGATGAAGATGCCTACGATGCTGCACAGGCGTTTGAGCGTTACGACCTTATTTCTGCGCCTGTCGTCGATAAAAACGGCAAGCTGATCGGCCGGCTGACCATCGACGAAATGGTCGACTTGATTCGTGAAGAAAGCGAAACCGAAGTACTGAATATGGCCGGTCTGCGCGAAGAGGAAGATATCTTCGCCTCGGTGTGGAAGTCGCTGCGTAACCGCTGGTCTTGGCTGGCCGTTAACTTGGTCACCGCCTTTATTGCATCGCGGGTGATCGGCTTGTTTGAAGGCTCCATCGAGAAGCTGGTGGCGCTGGCGGCATTGATGCCGATTGTGGCAGGTATCGGTGGCAACTCCGGCAACCAGACCATCACCATGATCGTGCGCGCGATGGCGCTAGACCAGGTCAGCACGGGCAACACCTCGCGCCTAATGCGCAAGGAGCTTGCTGTTTCGCTGTTTAACGGTGTGGTGTGGGGTGGGGTGATAGGTGTCGTCGCCTACATGCTCTACGGCAGTTGGTCGCTGGGCTTGGTGATGACGGCGGCGATGACGCTGAATCTTTTGCTGGCGGCGCTTATGGGGGTATTGATTCCGATGACGTTGACGCGCTTGGGGCGCGATCCAGCGTTGGGCTCCAGCGTGATGATTACGGCTGTGACCGACAGCGGCGGCTTCTTTATCTTCCTGGGCCTGGCGACGTTGTTCTTACTCTAAGCCGAGCCGTACTTAGGCCATAAAAAAACCGCCAATTTGGCGGTTTTTTTATGGGGCTTTGCTGCGAAGCGTGAAGGCCGGTTTAGGCCTCTTCTGCATTCATCTCGGCATCGTGGGCGATCAGCGAGACCAAAGCGTTTTGCTGGCGTCGGGATAGCTGACGAAACCGTTGCAGCAGCTCGCGCTCATGCAGGGAAAGTTCCGGTCTATCCAGGCGCATGCTCAGGTCTTCGTCCAGCGAGCCTTCCTGGAGCATGCTCTGTTCCAGGCGAGCGATGATCTCGGAGTTCATGCTGCGGTGATGATTACGCGCTACATCCGCGATGCGCTCGCGCATGCCATCGGGTAAACGAACGACGAACTTGTCAGCCGTACGGCTGGAATAAATAGCCTGTTTCATAGGGCGCATACATTTAAACCGGTTAGTTCAGGGAAGCCATGATTGTCACCGGTTTGACCATCAATAGCACTAGCCGTTCAACGGGGAGATTGATTATCCCAATTGACTTAGCAGTCACTGCATCAGTTATTTGACGCCAAATCTGTGTCGCATTTTGAACTGCCTACAGGCTTTGTGCCAGCACCAACTGTCGAAAATGCGCGCCACTTGTCAAAGTCGGAAAAACTGGCACTTCAGTTCCGCTAATTAAAGCTGATGTTTACCGCTGCTTCATAGGCGCTTAAGCCGAGTTTGAGCGGTTTCACCCATTTACCTGCACGGTAAGCCTGTGATCAGGCAAGATTGCGGCTGAATTTGCACAGCCCACGTGAATACGAGCAGCGGCTTTGAGGTAAAGGGTAGATGGGCACACTGATTTATCTGATCGGACCTTCCGGCTCGGGCAAGGACAGCTTGTTGCAGGCTGCACGCCCGCAGCTTGAGTTGCAGGGCTGCCGGGTTGCTCGGCGGGTGATTACTCGCTCCGCCGAGGCGGTTGGCGAGGATGCTGAAGCCGTTTCCCCTGAGCAATTTGAACAGCTGGAAAGCGCTGGCGCCTTCGCCATGAGCTGGCGGGCTAATGGCCTGGCGTATGGCCTGCCGGCGCAAATCAATGACTGGCTGGCGGCGGGGCAGGATGTGCTGGTTAACGGTTCGCGCGCCTATTTACCGGAGGCTCGGCGCCGCTACCCGAATCTGTTGGCGATTTTATTGACCGTCGATGCCGGGGTTTTACGCGAACGCTTGTTGGCGCGCGGGCGTGAGTCGGTGGCGGAAATTGACGCCCGCCTGGCGCGCAACGCGCAGTTCGAACCCGCGGCCAACGACACGGATTCCTCATTGCACATACTGGATAACTCGGCGAACTTCCAACACACCGTCGCCGCCTTGCTCGAACTTATCGCCCGCCACCGTCACTGATCTGCCGCTAAACCAAATCCAGTGGCAGCTCGGTAGTGCGCTTCACTTCGCTCATCGCAATATTCGAATGCGCCTCCAGCACATGCGGGCGCTGCAGCAATTGGTCGCGCAGAAAGCGCTCATAACTGGCGATGTCTTTGGCCACCACCTTGAGCAAGTAGTCTGAGCCGCCAGCCATGGTGAAACACTCCAGCACCTGCGGGTAGCCGACGATTGCTTCTTCGAACTCGGTAAGGTTGTTGCGCCCGTGCGCCGACAGTTTGATGTTGACGAACACGGTAATGGAGAAGCCCAGCAGTGCGGGATTAAGCAAGGCAACTTTGCGCTCAATGAGCCCCTCTTCTTGCATTCGGTGAATGCGTCGCCAGCACGGCGATTGTGAGAGTTCTACCTTCTCGGCGATTTCTGCCGCCGACAAATCGGCGTTGTGCTGCAGCAAGCGAAGAATCTTGCGATCAATAGGGCTGAGTGGGCTTTGCATAACCTATTCCCAGTTTCTGTTTTTATTAGATAGATCATGCGCAAGAGTGGCTTGTCAGCCTGAAAATAGAAAGAAAAAAGCGATACCGTCCGGTCATATTCTTAGCCATGCGTTTGCGGCGGTGATCCTGCCGCAAGCGAAGTAACGGTGGCATTAACCGTAGCCACCCAGGTCGCCATAAAAATAACAGGAGCGCCCGCTATGTCTCTGGCCGAGATCCGCCTGGATGACAAGGTCATCTTTACCTCACTGGCACTCAGGCGCTAACCCGCCTGCCCATGCTGCAAAAACAGCGCGACAGTGCCCATGGCCTGAACACCGCCTGTTTTATCTCCGGCTACCGTGGCTCGCCCTTGGGCAATCTCGACAAGAGCCTGTGGGAAGCCAAAACCTTTCTGCAAGACAACCACATCCACTTCCAGCCCGGCGTCAACGAAGAGTTGGCGGCGACCTCGGTATGGGGTAGCCAGCAAACCAGCCTGTTCCCCGGCGCGCGCTACGACGGTGTGTTTGCCATGTGGTACGGCAAAGGCCCTGGTGTGGACCGCTGTGGTGATGTGTTCAAGCACGGTAACTCGGCCGGCGTTTCTGCCCACGGTGGCGTGCTGCTGCTAGCAGGTGATGACCACGGCTGTAAGTCGTCCAGCATTGCCAACCAGAGCGAGCACGCGTTTATCGCCGCTTCCATTCCGGTGCTTAACCCGGCCAACGTTCAGGAAATTCTCGATTACGGCATTCTCGGCTGGGAGCTGTCGCGTTACAGCGGGTGTTGGGTGGCGCTGAAAACCATTGCCGAGAACGTCGATTCATCGGCTGTGGTGGATGTCGACCCACTGCGCATGCAGGTGCAACTGCCCACCGATTTCCAACTGCCAGAAGACGGCGTGCATATCCGCTGGCCGGACCCGCCCTTGGTGCAAGAAAAACGCCTGAACACCTACAAGATTTACGCCGCCCGCGCCTTTGCCCTGGCGAACAACCTGAATCAGGTGAAACTCGATTCGCCCAACCCGCGCCTGGGCATTATCACCACCGGTAAGTCCTATCTGGATGTACGCCAGGCCCTGGTCGACCTCGGCTTGGACGACGAACTTTGTGCCCAAGTGGGCCTGCGCGTGCTCAAGGTGGGCATGAGTTGGCCGCTGGAGCCGGTGTCGGTGCACCAGTTTGCCCAAGGCCTGGACGAAATTCTGGTGGTCGAGGAAAAACGCAGCATCATCGAAGACCAGCTCACCGGCCAGCTCTACAACTGGCCGGTGGATAAACGCCCGCGTGTAGTCGGCGAGTTTGACGAGGAGGGCGTCTCTTTGTTGCCCAACCTCAGCGAGCTGACCCCGGCCATGATCGCCCGCGCCATCGCCAAGCGCTTGGCGCCGATCTATTCCAGCGAGCAAATCGAATCGCGCCTGGCCTTTCTCGCCGCCAAAGAGAAAGCCCTGGCTGCACCGAAACACAAAACCGTACGCACGCCGCATTTCTGCTCCGGTTGCCCACATAACACCTCGACCAAGGTGCCAGATGGCAGCCGCGCCCAAGGCGGCATCGGCTGCCATTACATGACCCAGTGGATGGACCGCAACACCGACACCTTTACGCAAATGGGCGGCGAGGGTGCGACCTGGATCGGCCAGGCGCCGTTTACCGACACCCCGCATATTTTCCAAAACCTCGGCGACGGCACCTATTTCCACTCCGGCCAGTTGGCCCTGCGCGCAGCCGTCGCGGCGGGAGTAAACATCACCTATAAAATTCTCTACAACGATGCGGTGGCCATGACTGGCGGCCAGCCTATCGACGGCGAGTTGCGCGTCGACCAGCTCAGCCAGCAAGTGTTTGCCGAGGGCGTGAAGCGCATCGCCTTGGTGTCCGACGAGCCGGACAAATACCCGACCCGGACCACCTTTGCGCCCATCGTCACCTTCCACCACCGACGCGAACTGGACGCGGTGCAGCGTGAGCTGCGCGAGTTTAAAGGCACCTCGGTAATCATCTATGACCAAACCTGCGCCACAGAAAAACGCCGTCGGCGCAAACGCGGCAAGTTGGTCGATCCAGCTAAGCGGGCGTTTATCAACGCGGCGGTATGCGAGGGCTGCGGCGATTGCAGCGTGAAATCCAATTGCCTGTCGGTACTGCCGCTGGAAACTGCCCAAGGGCGTAAGCGCGAGATCGACCAAAACTCCTGCAACAAGGATTTCAGTTGTGTCGACGGTTTCTGCCCAAGCTTTGTGACCGTGCATGGCGGCCGCCTGCGCAAGCCCGAGGCGCTGGGGCATGGCGCGGAATTTCCGCAGCTGCCGGAGCCGGTACAGCCGACGCTGCAGCGTCCTTACAACATCCTCCTGCCCGGCGTGGGCGGCAGCGGCGTGACCACCGTTGGCGCGTTGTTGGGCATGGCGGCGCATCTCGAAGGCAAGGGTTGCAGCGTGCTCGACCAGGCCGGGCTGGCGCAGAAGTTTGGACCGGTGATCACCCATATCCGTATCGCCGCTGCGCAGGACGATATCTATGCCGTGCGTATCGCTGCCGGCGAAACCGACCTGCTGCTGGGCTGCGATCTGGTGGTGGCCGCCAGTGAAGAAGCCTTGGCCAAACTCAACGATCAAATCGCCCATGCGCTGGTAAACAGCCATGAGGCCGCGACCGCCGAGTTCACCCGCAACCCCAACGCCGAGTTCCCAGCGGCAGCCATGCAGCAAGCCATTATCGAGGCGGTTGGCGCGGAGAAAACCCATTTTGTTGAAGCCACCGAACTGGCCACCGGCTTGATGGGCGATAGCATCGCCACCAACCTGTTTATGCTGGGCTACGCCTATCAACTGGGCTTGGTGCCGGTAAGCGCGGAGGCGATCAACCAAGCCATCGAGCTAAATGCGGTGGCTGTGTCGCTTAACCAGCAGGCGTTTCTTTGGGGGCGTCGTGCTGCCCATGCGCCTGAGGCGGTGGCGAAATTGGCCAAGCCCAATGCGGCCGCGCAGGTTGCTGAGAAAGAGCAGACGCTGGAGCAGCGCATCGAACGCAACGCGGCGACCTTGCGCGACTACCAAGACAGCGCCTACGCCGAGCGCTACCTGGCGCTGCTTGGTCGCGTGCGTGAGGCAGAAGCTCAGGCCTTCCCCGGCGTGGCTCCGGCACTGACCGAAGCGGTGGCGTTTAACTACTTCAAGCTCTTGGCCTACAAGGACGAATACGAAGTGGCGCGCCTGTACAGCAATGGCGAGTTCAGCCGGCAGTTGGCACAACAGTTTGAAGGCGACTATCGCCTGCAATTCCATTTGGCGCCGTCGTGGCTGAGCAAGCGCGATCGGCGTACCGGCGAGCTGCGCAAGCGTAGCTTTGGCCCTTGGATGGTGCAGGCGTTTGCCGTTCTGGCCAGGTTCAAGTTCCTGCGCGGTAGTCGTCTGGACCCATTCGGCTATAGCCAGGAGCGGCGCACTGAGCGTGAGTTGATTGGCACGTATGAGGCCGATGTGGCGCTGATTCTGCAACACCTGGATGAAGCCAAACGCCATAGCGCGCTGGCCTTGGCGCGAGTGCCGGAGCGCATTCGCGGCTACGGCCATGTCAAGGATCAGGCACTGCTGGCGGTCAGTCGTCAGGCTGATGAGCTGCGCCGCGAACTGCAAAGCGATAAGGCCGCACAAGCGACCTTGTACGTCAGCGCGGCGTAATCGTGGTGGTTGAACACCGCTGGCCTTGGAGCGGGGCAGCGGTGTTTTTTTAGGCCCGGTGCACATGACAAAAACGCGGCTCGCCGTTAACATGCCGGCCGGTCGGCAGCGTTGCCGGCTTGCCGCGTTTGTCTCCTTAGTTCAATGGATAGAATAAGCCCCTCCTAAGGGCTAGATGCTGGTTCGACTCCAGCAGGGGACACCATCCTGGCAACTTCTGCGTTGCCGTCTGCCCAGCAGCCGTGGGCAAAAATATTTTCTCCTGCGTCTTAAGCCCCCTTAATTTTTTGCCCGTCACGGTCGCCCAGTTCCTTGTGGCCCGTTTTTCGTCGCGCGTGTGTGCGTCGTTGCTGGCTTTACGGGGTGTACCTCGCGGTGGGCGGGGTGTTGTCGAACGATGCCGTTGGGGGCTGCCAGGGTGGCGGGCCGACGGGGAGAAAAAGAACCAAGCATGCGTCAGCACACTCGCGTCACCTTCCGTCCTGCCAATCGTTTGCAGGTGTTTCTTCGCGATAGCGAACAGCCCTTAGGGCTGATCGCGGATGTGTCGGTGGGCGGCTTTCGGTTGCTCTCCGAGCAGCCGGTGCCAGTCGGGCAGCGCTACCCGGTGAGCATTGAAGTGCCGATCAGTGCCGAGCGTTTCCGCCAGGTTGAGGTCGAGGTGATTTGCCAGTGGTCGCGTAAGACCGGGCGCTCAGGCCGTTATGAGCAGGGGTTTGCCCTCAGCGAAGCGGTGCTGGCTTACGTCGACCTGGTGGACTCGTTAAAGGCCAGCTTGGTGTTGTCGCGCAGCCTGAAGGTATAAGCGCCGCCGTTAGCCCAAGCTGCCGAGAATGTTTACCGCCACTTTTTCCGGAATCTCGTTTTGCGACAGCACGTGTAACCCCGGGCTGAACACCCGGGCGTAACGGGCCAGCAGCGGGCGCAGTTGGGGCATTACGGTAAGGATCGGTGGGTGGCCATCCTTGCGCAGTTTTTCCTTCACCACGGGCATGGCGTTTTGCAGCTGGTTGAGCAGGTTGGGTTCCACCGGAATGTTGTCCAGGCTTACCGGGCCGGCTTGCTGGGCGATGCTCAGGGCGCTGAGCAGGGTGTTTTCCAGGGCATTTTCCAGCACAAATACCGACACCTCACGGCGTTCGCCAGCAATGGCACCCACAATGCTGCGGCGCAGCGCATAGCGCACATCCGAGGCCAGGAGCACGGGGTCTTTGGTGGTTTCGCTACCTTCGAGCAGGGTGGTGGCGATGGTCACGATGTCTTTGAGCGGCACCTCTTCGAGCAGCAACTGCCGGTACACCTTGTGCTGCTGGGTAAAGCTCAGTGCGCCCTTGAGGTGCTCCGCCAGTTTCGGTGCCTGCACTGCCAAGCGCTGCATCAGATGGTCCACGTCGTCGTGCTTGAAGATTTCCGGCAGGTGTTCGCGCACCACTTTATTCAGGTGGGTGGCGATCACGCTGGCGCAATCGATCACCTGGTAGCCCAGGTTTAGCGCCTTGGGTTTGTCGTTGGGCAGAATCCACACCACCTGCATGCGGTAGGCTGGGTCGGTGCCCAGGATGCCGTCGATCTCCCCGTACAGCTCGGCGCCGGGAATGGCCATCAAGCGGTCAGCATGCAGCTCGGCGCCATCGATGCGTTCGCCATTGATATGGATGTTGTACTGCGATGCTTTGAGCCGCAGGCTGTCGCGGATCTGCACTTGCGGCAGGAGAAAGCCCAAGCTTTCCGACAGGGTCTGGCGCACGCCACGCACCCGCTGCGGCAGGGGCGAGCCCGAGGCTTCATTAACCAACCCGACCAACTTGTAGCCTAGGGAAATCGACAGCCGTTCCACCAAGGGAATGTCTTCCCAGCCGAGGTTCTGCGTACGCTCCTGGTCCATGGCCTTGCTGATGGCTGCCGTCTGTTCCAGGGTCGCCGCTTCGGCCGGTGGTTCGGCGCGGGCGACACGCAAGGCGATAAAAGCGATCAGCCCGGCAAAGCCGATAAAGGCCAGGTGTGGCATGCCCGGCACCAAGCCGAGGATCAGCACAATACCGGCCACGGTGTAGAGCAGCGGCGGCGAGGCGAGCATCTGCTTTTGCACCAGGCTGGTGATTTCCGCCGACTCATTTACCCGCGTCACGATAATCGCCGCTGCGGTGGACAGCAGCAGCGCCGGAATCTGCCCGGCCAGGCCATCACCAATGGTCAGCAGGGCGTATTGGCGGAAGGCTTCGCCGGCGGGCAGGTCGTACATCATCACGCCGATCGCCACGCCGCCGAACAGGTTGATCAGCAGAATCAGAATGCCCGCCACCGCGTCGCCACGGACGAACTTTGAGGCACCGTCCATGGCGCCGTAAAAGTCGGCTTCCTTGGCCACGTCGGCGCGCCGTTGTTTGGCTTCGTCCTGGGTAATCAGGCCGGCGTTGAGGTCGGCGTCGATGGCCATCTGTTTGCCGGGCAGGGCATCGAGGGTAAAGCGCGCGGTCACTTCCGAGATGCGCTCGCCGCCCTTGGTGATGACCATGAAGTTGATGATCATGAGGATCACAAACACGATCATGCCGACGATGAAATTGCCGCCAATGACCACCTCGCCAAAGGCTTCAATCACCTTGCCGGCGGCATCGGTGCCGGTGTGGCCGCTGAGCAGCACCACCCGCGTGGAGGCCACGTTCAGGCACAGGCGCAGCAGGGTGGTGACCAGAATCACCGTGGGCAGCAGGGAGAAATCCAGCGGCCGGCGCGACGACACGCTGACCAGCAGCACCAGAATGGCCAGGCCGATATTAAAGGTGAACAGCACGTCCAGCAGCAGCGGCGGTAGCGGCAGAATAATCATCGCCAATACGGCCAGCACCAGCATCGGTATGGCAATGCGGCCGCTGCGCAGGGAGAGGTTCAGTTGCTGCAGTAGGTTCATGGTCGGACTCGGCTCAGCAGGTCATCGGGGATTTCAAGGTTGCGTGCCAGTACTGGCGCGCTGCGCCGCCCTTGGCGGTAGGCCTTGAGCTGCAGGATGTAGGTCAATACATGGGCCACGGCCTTGTACAGCGGGGCCGGAATTTGCTGGTTGACCTGGGTGGTGAAGTAAATGGCGCGGGCCAGCGGCGGTGCTTCGATCACATCCAGTTGATGGGCGTTGGCCAGCTTGCGGATATACAGCGCGGTTTCGTCCACGCCCTTGGCCAGTACGTAAGGCGCCTGGGCTTTTTTCGGGTCGTACTTGAGCACCACGGCAAAGTGCACCGGGTTAACGATCACCGCATCGGCGTTTTTGATCACTCGGTTGATCTGCCGTTGCGCCAGTTGCCGCTGCACTTGCTTGATGCGCGCTTTGACCTCGGGCCGGCCTTCCTGGGTTTTGTGTTCTTCCTTGCGCTCTTGCTTGGTCATGCGCAGCTTTTTGCGAAAGAAGAAAAATTGCAGCGGAATGTCGATCACCGCGAACAGCACAAACACTGCCATCAGCAGCAGAATCAGATCGTAGGTCAGGTTAAATGCGCTACCGATGGCCGTGGCCAGGTCGCTGCGTTGCAGGCTGAGCAGTTGCGGTACGGCATGGATGATCTGCAGATAAGCCACCGTTACCAACACGGCAATTTTGATCAGGGATTTGAGCAACTCCGTCCAATTCTGCATGCCAAACATGCGCCCCAGGCCACTGATTGGGTTGAGCTTGCTCAGCTTGGGGCTGAAGTTTTTCGCCGAAAACACCCAGCCCCCTGGCACCAGGCTGAACAGCACCACCAGCAGCGGGGTGAGTAGCAGCGGCAAGAGCAGTTTTATAAACAGCAGCAGGTTGTGGGTCAGGATCAGGTCCAGATCGTCCAGGCCCATTTCGCTGTGGCGCAGGTCCAGGTAGGCGAGGGAAAAGCTTTGCCGCAGGCCCTCGTAGAAATACAGCGCGCTGAACTTCAGCACCACCAAGGTGACCAGCAACGACACCGTGGTCGACAGGTCTTTGGAACGCGCAATCTGGCCGTCCTGTTTGCTCTTTTTGAGCTTTTGCTGGGACGCGTCTTCGGTCTTTTCCTGGGCGCTGTTTTGCTCAGACACGGGCACCTCCGCGCAATAACTGGCCGATGTTATTCAGCAGCTCACGGCTCAGGTGCAGGTAGCTGTCGGGTAGGTTGGGCAGGGTCAGGTAAATGCACAGCAGGCCGACCAGAATCGACATCGGAAAGCCTAAGGAAAACAGGTTGAGGGTTGGCGATACGCGGTTAAGCAAGCCAAAACAGAACTGCACCAGCACCATGCAAAACACCAGCGGCAAGGTGATCAGTACCGCTGCGGCCAACACCCAGGACAGGGCATAAATCACCGTTTCAAACCCGTCGTAATGCAGGCCGCTGCCCACCGGCCAGTAGATAAAACTCTGGTACAGCACGCTCACCGCCAGCAGGTGGCCGTCGATGGCGAAGAACAGAAAAACCAGCAGCACAAAGTACAGCTGGAACATGATCGAGGAGGACGACACCCCGTTAATCGGGTCGTTGAATACCGCCATGCTCAGGCCCAACTGGGTCGACACCACATCGCCGACCAAGGTGAAGACGGTGAACACCAGTTGCAGAGCGACCCCCAATAAAATGCCGATGGCGATCTGTTCCAGGGCCATCAGCAACCCCTTGGCCGACAACGGGTCGATGCTCTCGCTGCTCGGTAGCGCGGCGGCCAGCGCCAGGGTCACGGCCAACGCCAGCAGAATACGCACCTGCTTGGGCAGTGCCTTGTGGCTAAAGATTGGCGCCATGCTGAACAGCGCCAGAATTCGGCAGAACGGCCACCAGTACACCTGCATCTGCTGCAAATACTGGCCGGCCTGGAAGATCGATTCGCTCGCGGGCATGGCAGTCAGCCGACCAGGCCGCCGGCGTTTTTAAAGGTCTGAATAAACAGGTCGCACAGGGTGCGCACAATCCAGTGCCCGGCAAATACCAGCATGGCGAGGGTGATCAGCAGACGCGGCAGAAAGCTCAGCATCTGTTCATTGATCTGCGTGGCGGCCTGAAACACGCTGACCAGCAGGCCACCAATCAGGCTTGGCACCACCAGCACGCAGACGATCAGCGCGACGATATGCACGGCGTTGGCAACGATCTCAACAGCGCTTTCGGGAGTCATCATGGGCGTACCTAAAAGGGCTGCACGCTGGAGGAGAGGGTGCCCATGGTCAGCGCCCAGCCATCGACCAGCACAAAAATCATCAGTTTGAACGGCAGTGAAATCATCATCGGCGAGAGCATCATCATGCCCATCGCCATCAGCACGCTGGCCACCACCAGGTCGATCACCAGAAACGGCACAAAAATCATAAAGCCCAGCTGGAACGCGGTTTTCAGCTCGCTGAGTACGTACGATGGCAGCAGCAGGCTGAAGTCGAGTTCTTCGAGGTTGTCCGGCACGGTTTCACCGGCCAGGGCGACCATGGTGTCCAGCGCGCTTTTGTTGGTTTGCGCCAACATAAACTTCGATAGCGTGCCTTTGGCGTTTTCCAGGCCCTGGGTCAGGGTGATCTGGTCCGCTTCAAACGGCACATAGGCGGTGCTGTACACCTCGTGCCACACCGGGCGCATCACCAGCATGGTCAAGCACAGGGCGATGCCGATCAGCACGTTATTCGGCGGGCTCTGCTGCAGGCCGATGGCCTGGCGCAGAATGGCCAGCACGATGATGAAGCGGGTGAAGCAGGTCATCATCATCAACATGGCTGGGAGAAACCCCAGCAAGGTCATGACAATCAGAATCTGCAGCTTGACGCTGACTTCCTGGCCGTTTGCCGTGTCATTCAGGCTCAGCAGGGAAATCTCGCCGCCGGCAGCGTGGGCGGCCAGAGGGCACAGGGCCGCCAGCAGCACCGCGGCAAAGGCTAGAACGCGACGGGCTGTCACGGCTTGATATCGCTGATGCCGTTGCCGCACAGCTCGACGATGCGCAGCCCGTAGCTGCCATTCATCACCACCACTTCGGCTTTGGCGAACAGTGCCCCGTTGACCTTTACATCCAGCGGCTCGCCGGCCAGCTTGTCGAGCACGATCACGCTGCTGGCATCCACCTCCATCAACTCTTTTAGGGAGATTTCCGTGGAGGCCACTTCAAGGGTCACATGCACCGGAATACGCCCGAAAAAACTCAGGTCTTGCTGCGGCAAGTGCGCCGTGCTGTCTGTGCCAACGCTGTCGGTGGAACTGACGACGGCCAGGTCGTCGTCGTTGATCAGCGACTCGAAATCGTTATCTGAAAGTTGGTCGTTCATGGGTTTTTCACACTCTCAAGCGAGGTCACAAAGAGGCAGCCGTCGTCTTCAAAAAGGCTGCCGCGGAAGAGTTTCTGCTGGTTGATACGCACCTCGGCGTTTTCCAGCAGGCGCACCATGACGATGTCGTTAACCTGCAAGGCCAACACCTGCGCCAGGGGCATTTGCAGCGCCGCCACCACGCAATCCAGGCGCACTGGCAGGTGTTGAATATGTTTGGCCGGGTTGCCAGTTAGGCTGCTGCTGGCCGGGCCGGTGAGGCGTGCGGTCAGCTCGTCCACCAGCAGGTTGTCCAGATACAAAAAGATCGAGGACTGGGTGCCGGACAGGTGGCTTAAGTATTTGAACTCGGCGACGTACTCCCACTCGGCGGGGTCGAAGTCGTTTTCGTGGGGCGCCAGGTTGCCGAAGGTTGAACCCGAGAGCAGGGCGCGAGCGAAGATCTGCGTGATGTCCACACCCAGGCGCTGGCGCATGCGTTGTTCGGAGGTGCTGATCGGCGGCGCTTCTTCGCTGGGCAGCCCGGTGCCGCCGTAGTAGCACTCGAGGGCTTCGGTCAGCAGCGGCCGGTCAATGGCAAAACCGACTTTGCCGAATATCGACTTATACGTGCAGTCCGGGTCAGCCTCGCGCTCTTCCAAAACATCAACCTTGATCAACTCAAGATTGATCCGGTAGTTACGCAAAAAGTAGTCGCCAATAATGCGCGGGTATTTACTGGCCACTTCTTTAATGTGCTGGGGGATCTTGTGGTAATGCCGACCCAACTTCTGCGGCTTTAACCGCGTCAGGCTGTCCGCAGGCACGCGGTGATGAACTTTAGAATGACCCGTCATATTTAACGCCGTATTCCTGGAGTACCCGCAGAACCCACCTGATGATCTTTCGCAGACATTCAGGGGTGCTGGTGCGTTGCTGTCTGTCATGCAGGCGGCAAAAACGCGGTGTAGCCGTGCAAGCCCGGTGGGGCGGCTCTGGCATGGGGCGGAGTCTGGCGTGGAGGTGGGGAAAATTTAAATCAATAGAAATCAAATGCTGTTTTTAACAGGCGTTGCGCCCGCTTGATTTCAAATAAGAACAAGTGATTTCGTGATTGGCGTCACCTTTGTGTAGGGTTTTTCCTACGAGCTGAACGGGCGCCGCTTTGTGACTTCGTAAGTTGCAGAAAAGTTCACTGCTAAGTGCAGTAAGGCGACCGAAAAGTGCGATGTATTAAAGGCGTTGGTAAAAAATAGTTCGTGCTGCCCGGTCACCTAACGGGCGCTTTGTTAATAGCGCGAAGTGAACAGACGATCACCACAGGTAGTTGACCTTGAACAGTCTTAGCCCCGCGAAGAATTACACTGCCCAAGTGCACTTCGAAGCGCCCCCAGCCAATCGCCACGTGGTGGTCATCGGGCAGGGAGACGAAGCCAGTTATGCGCTACTACGCGAGCAATTGGCCGAGCAGGGCTACCGTGTGCGGCGCTGCGCGAGCTTTATGGAACTGGACGGGCCGCTGCTGGCCAGCGCCAACCTGGTGTTTGTGTTTGTCCGTGGCCAGGCCGCGCACGATCTGTATGCGCAAGCCAGCGCCCTGCTGCGCCAGACCGCGCAGATCAGTCTGGTGCCCATCGTTGAATACGCCGATCAGGAAAAGGCCGCCGCGCTCTTGGAGCAGGGTTGTGTCGACTACCTGCTGGCGCCGTTCAGCCACACCCAGGTCAGTGCCTTGCTGCGGCGCCATGAGCATGCCAGCAGCGCCGAAGAAGGCTTTGTCTCTTGCTCCCAGGCCGGCCGTCGTCTGCTGGCCATGGCCCAGCGGGTGGCGCTGACCCGGGCGCCCATTCTGATTACCGGCGAAACCGGCACCGGCAAGGAATTGATGGCGCGCTATATCCATCGCTTCTCTGTCAGTGCTGCGCCGGCCAGCGCTGCCGCGCCCTTTATTGCGGTCAACTGCGCGGCCATTCCGGAACAGATGCTCGAATCCATTTTGTTTGGCCATGAGCGCGGAGCGTTCACGGGGGCGGTCACCGCCCAGCCGGGCAAATTCGAACTGGCCAACGGCGGCACCTTGCTGCTGGATGAAATCGGTGAATTGCCCCTGAGTCTGCAAGCCAAGTTGCTGCGTGTGCTGCAAGAACAGCGGGTGGAGCGCTTGGGTGGGCGCAAGGAAATTGAACTGAACGTGCGCATCATCGCCGCCACCAACCGCGACTTGCAGGCCGAAGTGGCTGCCGGTCGGTTCCGCGCCGACCTGATGTTTCGCCTCGACGTACTGCCGTTGCACATCAGCCCGCTGCGTGAGCGCAAGGACGATGTGCTGCCCCTGGCCCGGCGTTTTATTCGCCAGTACGCGCCCCAGGAACACAGCGACAACCTGCTCACCGCCGAGGCCTGCCAGGCCCTGCTGCGCCACGACTGGCCGGGCAATGTCCGCGAGTTGGAAAACACCCTGCAGCGCGCCTTGGTGCTGCGTAACGGCCTGTTTATTCAGCCACGCGATCTGGGCCTGAGCCTGGACCACCTGGCGGCGAGCGAGCCGCTGGTGGCGACGCTGCCGTCTACCGATGGCGGCAAGGCCGCGCTGCGCGCCAGTGGCAAATGGGCTGAATACCAACATGTGCTCGACACCATCCGCCGCTGTGGCGGGCATAAAACCCGTGCCGCAGAAAGCCTGGGCATGACCACCCGGGCGCTGCGCTATCGCCTTAACGCCATGCGCGAGCAGGGCGTTCAGCTTCCCCTTTAATACGGTTCGGAGAACCCGCATGAGTGCCATCAATCAGGTTCAACAGGGCTTGCTCAGCCAGTTGCAGCACCTCAGTCAGGTTGCCGAAGGCGAGGCGATCAAGCCGGCCATGCAGTTGCCCGGCAATCACGCCCAAGTCGGCATTGGCGAAAGCTTTGCCCAGGCCCTGCGCTCGGTGGATGCCGAGCAAGTGAAAGCCAGTGAGTCAATGGCCGCCGTGGACAGCGGCGCCAGCGAAAACCTGGTGGGCGCCATGATCGATAGCCAGAAAGCCAGCCTGTCCTTCACCGCGTTGTTGCAGGTGCGCAACAAGCTCAGCGGTGCCTTCGACGACATCATGAGAATGCCCCTTTAAGGGCGCGGGAAAGCCAACGTGCTAGCACAACTGAAAAGCCGGCTACCTGCCGGACTGTCCTCCGGCTTCAAACTTGACCCGCGCTTGTCATTGCTGGGTATGGCCGCGCTGGCTGCCGTGCTTGCGGTGGCCGTGGTGTATTCGCTGTGGCGCGACAACGACGCCTACCGCCCGCTATACGGCGCCAGCGAAGCGTTTCCGGCCGCTGAGGCGATGCAGGTGCTCGACGCCGAAGTGCTGCCCTATCGCCTGCACCCGCAGAGTGGGCAGATTCTCGTGCGTGATCAGGACCTGGCCCGTGCGCGGATGCTGCTCGCCGCCAAGGGCGTGAAGGTGGCGGTGCCGGCCGGCTACGAGCTGTTCGACAAAGAAGAGCCGCTGGGCACCAGCCAGTTTGTCCAGGACGTGCGCCTCAAACGCAGCCTGGAAGGCGAGTTGGCGCGCACGGTCATGGCGCTCAAGGGCATCGACCAGGCCCGCGTACACTTGGCCCTGGAAGAGAGCAGTTCCTTTGTGGTCAGCCACCGCGCTCCAGCCAAGGCCTCGGTGATGCTGCAACTGAGCCCTGGTGTCAAGCTCAAGCCCGAGCAGGTTGCCGCCATCGTCAACTTGGTGGCCGCCAGCGTGCCGCAACTCAAGCCCGAAGATGTCAGCGTGGTTGACCAGCACGGTGCCTTGCTCTCGCGTGGCATCGGCGCCTGGAGCGGACCGTCGCAAAACTGGGAAGTGGTGGACGACTACCAACAGAAAGCCGTGGCCAATATTGAGCAGGTGTTGGCGCCGATTCTGGGCAACGACAACTACCGCATCAGCGTGGCCGCCGATATCGACTTCAGCCAAAAGGAAGAAACCTTCCAAGCCTATGGCGAGGCGCCGCGCCTGCGCAGCGAAGTGTTGCGCGAGGAAACCACCCTCGACCAGCTCGCCCTTGGCGTGCCGGGTTCCTTGAGCAACCGCCCGGCGCCCACGCCTGCACCGGCACCGGCACCTACGCCGGCGCCGGCCGCGGCAAAAGGCGCCGCCGAGCCGAAAGCCGCGCCGACGGCCGAAGCGCTGAAAAGTGAAAACAAGGCGGCCACCTCCACGCGCAACGAAAGCACGCGCAATAACGATTTCGACCAGACCGTTACCCACATCAAGTACCCGGCATTCGCCCTGCGCCAGCAGAGCGTGGCGGTGGTGCTGAACGCAGCCAACGCCCCTGAAGGTGGCTGGACCGACAAAGCCCGCAGCGACCTGGAAGCCATGATCAAAAGCGCGGTCGGTTTTAACGAAAAACGCGGCGATAGCGTAACCCTCAGCGTATTCCCCTTTACCCAGAGCGAGCTGACCCCGCCCGAGGCGCTGCCATGGTGGGAGAAAGAGTCGGTGTTGGCCCTGATCAAACTGGCGGTGTTTGGCCTGATCAGTCTGCTGCTGTTGTTGATGGTGGTGCGCCCGGTAGTGCGCAACCTGACCCAGCTGCCGGCCCTGCCTGAGCCGGTTGACGCGGACCTGATGCTGGCCAAAGAGGGCGAGCGGCGCATGCACCTCAACCCCACGCCGCGCAGCGATGCCCTGCACGGCATCAATATTCTCGGCGAGCTCAATCCGCTCTCGGAAATCCGCCTGCCGGCGCCAGGCTCAGGCCTGGAGATGCAGGTGGAGCATTTGCAGATGCTGGCAAAAAACGACCCCGAGCGCGTCTCGGAAGTGATCAAACACTGGATAGGCCGCAATGACCGAGATCTCAAACCCGCCTGACGAGGGCCGTGCCCTCAAACCGCGTGCCGCTGCCCGGGCGATCAACTCCATGGAGCAGGCGGCGATTCTGATGCTGAGCATGGGCGACGATATATCCGCCGGCGTGCTCAAGCACCTGACCCGCGAAGAAATTGTCGGTATCAGCCAGGCCATGGCGCGCCTGTCCAATATCAAACAGCCGATGGTCTCGGACGTCATCGGGCGTTTTTTTGAAGACTACAAAGAGCAGAGCAGCATCAAGGGCGCCTCGCGCAATTACCTCGCCGGCATGCTCGGCAAAGCCCTGGGCAGCGACATTACCCGCAACCTGCTGGACAGCATCTACGGCGAAGAAATTCGCGCCAAGATGGCCAAGATGGAATGGATCGACCCGCGCCAGTTCGCCGCCCTGATCGCCAAGGAACATGCGCAGATGCAGGCGGTGTTCCTCGCCTTTCTGCCACCGGGCATGGCCACCGATGTACTGGAATGCATGCCGGTGGAGCGTCAGGACGAGTTGCTGTTTCGCATCGCCAACCTGAGCGAAGTAAACAGCGATGTTATTGCCGAGCTGGAGCAACTGATCGACCGCAGCCTTAGCGTGCTGTCCACCCAGGGTTCGCAAGTGCGTGGGGTCAAACAGGCGGCGGACATCATGAATCGGTTTAAGGGCGACCGGAACCAGATGTTCGAGCTGTTGCGCGCGCACAACGAAGGCTTGGTGACGCGCATCGAAGACGAGATGTACGACTTTTTTATCCTTTCGCGGCAGAACCAGGATGTGCTTCAGGTACTGCTGGAAACCATTCCGCTGGAAGAGTGGGTGGTGGCCCTCAAAGGCGCCGAGCCGGCACTGGTCAAGGCTATCCAGGGCGCGTTGCCCAAGCGCCAGGCGCAGCAGATGGAGTCGATCAGCCGTCGTCAGGGGCCGGTGCCGTTGAGCCGCGTGGAGCAGGTGCGCAAAGACATCATGGCCGTGGTGCGCGAAATGTCCGCCGAAGGCGAACTGCAAGTGCAGCTGTTTCGTGAGGCCACCGTCGAATGAGTCCGCTCAACCCGCTACCCCAGGTCAAGGTACTCAAGGGCGATACCCGCGGTTGGCGGCCGTTTCGCTTTGCCCCGCGCTGCAATGCTGTGCCTGGCGGCGACTGGAATGGTGACCCGGCGCAACTGCAACGGGCAGTCGCCGACGGCTTTCAGCAGGGCTTGGACAAGGGCTACCAGGAAGGTCTGCAACAGGGCCAGGATGCCGGCCAGCGCGAAGGCTTTGAGCAAGGCCGGCAAGCAGGCCTGCGCAGTGGCCTTGAAGAAGGTCGAGCGCAAGGGCGTCAGGCCTTCGACACAGCAGCCACGCCGCTGGCTAGCGTCGCCGCAGAGTTTCGTCGGTTTGCCGAAGACTTCGAACGCTCGCGGCAAAAGCAATTGCTTGAGCTGGTGGAAAAGGTCGCCAAGCAGGTGATCCGCTGCGAGCTGACCCTGCACCCGACGCAGTTGTTAGTGCTGGCCGAAGAGGCGCTGGCGGCAATGCCCGGCGAGCAGGGCGAAGTGCAGATTCTGCTGAATGCAGAAGAGTATGCGCGTATCAAAGAGCTGGCCCCCGAGCGCGCCAGCAGCTGGCGGCTGATTCCCGATGAGCGTCTTGGTTTGGGCGAGTGCCGGGTGATCACCGCCCAGGCCGAGGCCGACATCGGCTGCCAGCAACGTCTGGACAGCTGCATGGAAACCCTGACCGACCATGTGCGCGGTGAGGACTAGCCATGGCCTTGGGCGATGCCTTCAAACTCGACGAAGCGCTGCGCTCGCTCGATGCGGTGCAACTGGCCAAGGTCAGCGGGCGCCTGGTACGGGTGTCCGGCATGTTGCTGGAGAGCCTTGGCTGCCGGCGCATGACCGGCCAGCGCTGCCGGGTCGAGCAAGCCGACGGCAGCTTGCTGGAAGCCCAGGTAGTGGGCTTTAACCGCGATATCACCTACCTCATGCCGTTCAAAAAGCCCATGGGCCTGACTGCCGGCTCGCGGGTATTTCCTGCCGAAGAAGAAACCGCCCTGCGCATCGACAACTCGTGGCTGGGCAGGGTGGTCAACGGCCTGGGCGAGCCGCTGGATGAACTGGGCAAGCTCACTGGGCGCGACCCGCTGCCCAGCGAATTGCCACGGGTCAACCCGCTAAAACGTCGGCCCGTCACCGAAGCGCTGGACGTGGGTGTACGCGCCATCAATGCCTTGCTCACCGTTGGCAAAGGCCAGCGCGTTGGCCTGTTCGCGGGCAGTGGCGTGGGTAAAAGCGTGTTGTTGGGCATGATTACCCGGCAAACCAAAGCCGATGTGGTGGTGGTTGGGCTGATCGGTGAACGCGGCCGTGAAGTGCAGGAATTTATCCTCCATTCACTGGGTGAAGAGGGGCTGCGCAAGGCCGTGGTGGTGGTCGCGCCGGCCAACGAATCGCCGTTAATGCGCCTCAAGGCGGCCGAGTTATGCCACAGCATCGCCGCCTATTTCCGTGACCAAGGCAACGACGTGTTGTTGCTGGTCGACTCCTTGACTCGGTACGCCATGGCCCAGCGCGAAATCGCCCTGGCCCTGGGTGAACCACCGGCCACCAAAGGTTATCCGCCGTCGGTATTCGGCATGCTGCCGGAACTGGTGGAAAGCGCCGGCAATGGCGCTGATGCACGCGGCAGCTTGAGTGCCTTGTACACCGTGCTGGCCGAAGGCGACGACCAGCAAGACCCTATAGTCGACTGCGCCCGCGCCATTCTTGATGGCCATATCGTGCTGTCGCGGCGCCTGGCCGATGTTGGTCATTACCCTGCTATCGACATCGGCGCGTCGGTCAGCCGCTGCATGCCGCAAGTCAGCGCCGTGGCCCAGCAGCGCGCCGCGCGTCAGTTCAAAGAGTTCTACGGCACCTTTGAAAAAATCAAAGAACTGATCCCGCTGGGCGGCTACACCCCCGGCATGGACGCCAAGACCGACCGCTCGGTGCAACTGGCCCCGGCCCTGGAGCGTTTTTTGCGCCAGGAAACGGGCGAGGGCAGCGAACTGGCCATCAGCATTGCCACCTTGCAGAGCATCCTCAAATAGCCATGAAAGAGCAGATCGACGTACTCGCCCGGCTGGCCAGCCTGCGCGGCAGCAAAGTGCAGGAAGTGCTGGGCCGGGTGCACTACCAGCGCAACCTGTGCCAGCGTTACCGCAACAACATCACCGGCCTCAGCCGTCTGTGCGGTTTCAGCGTGCCGGTGAGCACGTCGTTGCAATGCAGCAATCAACAGCAATACAAAGCCACGCTGTTCAAAATGCTGGAACTGCAACGCCGCGAACTGCTGGTGGCCGAGGAGTTTTTGGGGCGTATCCAGGCAGAGCTGCTGCGCGCCATGCGCAATGAAAAGGTCATCACCCAATTGATCGACAGCAAAATGAGCCAATGGCACGACCTGCTGGCGCGCCAGGAACAAAAAATTCAGGACGGCCTGGCCGCCCAGGCGTGGTGGCGAGTGCAGGTGTCATAAAATTTTTTAACGGCGCATTTAAGTGACGGCTGTGTCTGGTCGCCTAGTGCTCTGTAAGCCCATTTGTTGGACGCAATCATGGAAATTTCCCGGCAGTTCAAGCCCGCCATCGCCACCCAAAGCGAAGGCACTGTAGCGTTGCCTGCCGCTCAGGCCGCGCCGCAAAAGAACACCACCAAGGCTCAGGCCGGCAGCGACAGCCTGCCGCTTGAGCCGCTGCAAGAAGCCCTGGGCAGCTTGCCCGAGATCGACCTGGCCAAGGTTGAGCAGATCAAGGCCGCCCTGCAGCGCGGCGAAATCAGCGTGGATATCGGCGCGTTGTCGCGCAGCATGCTGGCCTACCACAACGGCAGTGATGCGTGAGCAACAAGCGCGAGCAACTGTTAGGTGTGATCGAGCGCGACATCCAGCAGGACTGCGCCGATTACCTGCGCCTGCGCGGGCTGATGCAGGAGTTGTATGAATTTTTGCTGAGCCGCGACGTGGCGCGCATTGATGTTATCAACCAGCAGGTCAGCCACCTGGTCAATGACGCCCAGCTACGCGCCGAGCGCCGTAGCAAAGCTCTGGGCGCTTTCCGCTTGCAGACTGATGCGGCGGGCATGTACCAGCTGTTTGAGCTTTATCCCGGTACCCGTCGCACCCGGCTGCAGCAGTACTGGAGCGAGCTGGGGCAACTCACCAGCCAGTGCCAGCGCCTCAATCAGCGCAACGGTCAGTTGCTGGCCATGCACAACGACATTCTTACCCAGCTGCTCAGCCAGCACAGCGATAACGGTCTTTACGGCCAACAGCGTTATTAAGCGCCCCAGCAAAATCCTCCTCGATACACGTTCCCCTCTCGTTTTTCTTCTTAATAAATCGCTTCTCGCGGTCGCCTTTCTAGCCCTGTGGGTCTGTGTGCGTGCACAGGCGGAAACGGGCTTTCCCCGTGGTTGCCAATGTCGCCCAGGCGGAAGTTTTTCTTCTCCATTAATTCGAGCTAAGTCCTTTTAAATCAATGATTTAACTGTTTGGCATCGAACTTGCTCAATGGGATTCAGAGGGGTACTAAACATGGCTATTGATTCCGACTATGTGCAACAGATGGCAACGCAACTGGCTCAGTACGATGTCCAGGCTGGGCAGGCACGCGCCCAGCGTAGCGAGACCAAGTACAACGCTGAGTTAAAGGCGGTCGGCGATCTGAAGACGGCGTTGAGCACGTTTGCTTCCGCCGCCAAGGCGTTGAAAAGCACCAGCAGCACGGCCAATAGCATGCTGATCAACACCGCCAAATTCAGCGCCGAGGGCGTGGCAACCGCCAGCGTCGGGGCGACGGCGGTGAGTGGTAGCTATGAGTTTTTCGTCAAGCAGTTGGCCAGTAAGGATCAGCTGGCGTTGCAAGGGCTGAGCGATGCCGATCTGGGCAGCGGCAGCCTGACCCTCGGGCAGGGTGGTGAGAGCTTTGCAGTGGATATGAGCGGCGTTACCACCCTCGATGGCTTGGCCAATGCCATTAACAATTCTGCCGACAACACCGGCCTCAAGGCCACCCTGGTGCGCAGCAATGGCCAGGTCAACCTGGTGCTGACCAGCGAGAAAACCGGTGCTGATCAAGCCATCAGCGTTTCCAGCGACAACGCCGCCGTGCAGACCGCCATTGATGGCCGCAAGCAGCTGTCCACCGCCAAGGACGCCATCGTCTATTTGGGCGGCGAGAACGGGGTGGAGCTGACCAATAGCAGCAATACCTTCGATGCCGCCATTACTGGCGTCAGCCTGACCTTTAACAAGGTCACCGGTGCCGATGACGAGCTGCTCACCGTGGACATTGGCCAGGACGTGTCGGCCACCAAGGACAAGCTGCAAAGCTTTATCGACGCCTTCAACAGCTTGCTCGGCAGCATGGGCTCGTTGACTGCCAGCGGCAGCGATACGGCAGCGCGTGGCGCCCTGGCCGGCGATGCCAGTGTGGTGGCGATCAAGTCGGTGGTGAACAACCTGGTGCGTGCGCAGTTTGGCGGCACCTCGCTGATCAACTTCGGCGTGAGTTCCAACAACAGCGGCAAGCTGACCCTGGACGCCACGGCCTTTGAAAAAGCCATCGCCGCCGACCCTGACGGGTTTGAAACCCTGTTTACCGGCAAGGGCAATTTACTCGACAGCCTCGACACCTCGTTGAAGGTCTACACCAGCAGCACCAACGGCTTGCTGACCTCGCGGGTCAACAGCCTCAACGACAAGCTGGGCAAGATCAATGACGACTACGACACCTTGCAGGTGCGTTACGACAGCTCATACAGCCGTTACCTCAAGCAGTACACCAACCTCATGCAAGTCATGACCTCCATGGAACAAACCAGCAGCCTGTTCGTATGAATACCTACTCCCAGAACGACGGTTACGACAGCTACCGCAGCGTAGACCTGGAAGCCAAAGCCGCCTCATCAACGCCCTATGAACTGGTGCTGATGCTGTTTGACGGCCTGCTTGATGAGCTGGCTCGCGCCCGTGGGCATATCGAGGCCAAGCGCTTTCAGCACAAGGGCCGCTCGCTGGAGAAGTGCCTGAACATTCTCAACGGCCTTAATGGCGCCCTGGATTACGAGCAGGGCGGTGAGTTGGTGCAGGGGCTGGCGCGGCTTTATGACTACTGCATTTACAAGATCTCGGACGTCAGCGTCAGCCTGTCGCTAAGCGACCTCGATGAGGTGGTGCGCTTGCTCGGTACGTTGCGCGAGGGCTGGGAGGGTGTCAGTGCTGCGCGTTGATCCCGGCATTCACCGCCTGCGTTTGCTCCACGAGCGCTTGCAGCAGGTGCTGCAGGCCCGCGACTGGCAAGCCTTGGGCGAGGTGGATGCGGCCATTCGCCAAGAGCTGCAACGGCCGGGGCCGGTCAGTGTGGAGCGCCGGCAACTGCAGCAAAGCCTTAAAGCCGTGCACAGCCAGGCCTACCAGAGCTGCGCCGCTGAATGTGAGCGGGTGCGTCAGCTGATGCTCTCGCACTTGGAATACGCCGAAGGGCGCTCAGCCTATGAGCGCGTCGAATTGCTGCAAAGCCGGAGCTGACTCGTGCTGCCACTGAATACTGCGCCACCTGCCCAGGGCACCTTGCCCACTGACGCGGCCGTGTTGCCCGCCAGCCAAGCGGGTTTCAACCAGCCGCAACAGACCGCCAACACCGCCACCTTTGTGCTTGAGGGCCAAGCGCTGCTGGCAGCCGGCGAGGCACTGCCAGCCGAGGTTGATGCCGCTGCTGCCGCCCCGGCTGTGCTTGAGGCAAGCGTGGACGATAGTCACTTGGCTGAACCCACCGATGCCCTTAGCCCGCTGCCTGTGGACCCTAGCGTGCAGCAGGAGCTGAATGCCGAGCAGTGGCTGTTGAGCATTCTCGGTCAGCGCACGCTTACCGTGCAGGCCCGCGATGGCGACAGCAGCCAAGGCGCCACGCAACCACAGACGGCTGCGCCAGCCACGGGTGTGGCGCAGGTGGCGTTGTCGCCCCCGCAGGTCGCGCTCGATACGCCAGAGGCCAGTGGCGTCACGCCGCTGCCAGCCACCCATAAAGACGCTGACAGCGATGCGCTTACCGCCTTGCTCGCGGTCTTGGGCAGCAGCAGCACGCCAGCCGCGCCAGCAGCAGGCGTTGCCGAGGCCAGCACCCAGGCGATCAGCGCGCTGGGGGCGAGCAGCGTGGCCACTACGACCAGCAGCCTGACGCCAGACACCCCCCAGGCACAGGCGCCAACCCTGGAACGCCACCTGACCTTAGAGGCGCCGCAAGCCAAGTGGGGCGAGCAAATGCTCGTCGCCCTGCGCGACAACGTTGACCTGCAACTGCAGCAAAAGGTGCAGAGCGCCACCATTCGCCTTGACCCACCTGAGCTGGGCAGCCTGGAAATCATGCTGAGCCACGAAGCCGGCCGTCTCAGCGTGCAGATCTCTGCCAGTAACGGCGACGTTGCGCGCCTGCTCAATAGCACCAGTGAGCGCCTGCGCCAGGAGCTGGTGGGGCAGAACTTTTTGCAGGTCAACGTGCAGGTGTCTGCCGACGGCGGCTCCAGCCAGCAGGGCCAGCAACAGGCTCGCCAGCGACTGCCATTGGAGGACCCGATATTCGCCGCAGCGCCGCTGGCCGAACAGACGCAGCGCCAGGGCAAGCGCGGTGACGACGTGCTGGTCACCGTGTAACGCAGCATTCAGCGGCCGGGCGCGATAGGCGCCTGGCCTTTAGCAACGCATTTGGAAAGCGAGTTTTTTATGGCAGTGCCACGGGTCATTCTTGTCATGCTGGTCCTCAACATGCTCGTCGTGCTCGGCGGGGTGGTGAGCAACTATTTGCTGCTTAAACCGCTGCTGCATGGCAGCACTTCGGCACCAGTCAGTGCGCCGGCGGCCCCTGCTGGCAGTGCCCCTGCTGGTGAAACGGCGGCTCAGGCGCTGGCGGCTGAAGAGGAGCCAAGTGAGCCGGGGGAGTACACCTTTTTCCCGGTGCAGAAAGTGATCGTCAGCCTGCGTGGCGCCGAGCGTGAGCACTATTTTGTGCTCGACCTGGTGCTGCAGGCCGAGGCCGATGCCGAGCCGAAAAAACTCGAGCAGGCCGACCCCATGGTGCGCAGTTCTGCCGTGGCGTTTCTCTCGGCGATGAAGTTCGATGAGTTGCGCGCCTTGAGCATTCCGGCGCTGCAAAGCCAGCTGGAAACCGCCTTGTTGGCCGAGTTCGCCAGCCGCAAAGTCGTCGCGCCGTTCCAGCATGTGCTGGTCAGCAAGATGCTGGTGCAGTAAGCCGTTATGCATGCCCTCGACTACGCCAGCGCGCCACCGCCACGTGCATTGTTTGCCCCCGGAGCCGAGCAGCGTTGGGTGCGCCAATACCTGCCGCTGGTCAAGCGCATCGTCAGCCAGTTATCGCTGCAGGCCAGCCAAGCCATGGACCGCGAAGACATGGAGCAGATCGGCCTGATGGGCCTGCTCGAATGCCTGCGCCGTTACGGCGAACCGGACGAGCAATTTGGCCGCTTTGCTGCTTTGCGTATTCGCGGCGCCATTCTGGATGAGCTGCGCCGCCTGGATTGGCGGCCGCGGCAAGTGCGTCAGCAGGCGCACAAAGTGCGCGATGCGATTCGTGCCCTGGCCAGACGTCTGGGCCGTGTGCCCAAAGACGACGAAATTCTGGCCGCCACCGGCTTGAGCGCCCAGGGCTATCAAGACTTCCTTAGCGCCGATGCCTCGGAAGCCATCGAAAGCCTCGACGAGCTGCTGCAAAACGGCCATGACCAAGCCAGCAGCGGCTTTGAAGATCGCGTGCTCAAAGAGCGTTTGCTGGCGCAGGCACTGGGTGCGCTGAACGAACGTGAGCGGCTGATTCTCACCTTGTATTACCAGCACGAGCTGAGCCTCAAAGAGATCGCGCTGGTGCTGGATCTGACTGACGCCCGCGTGTGCCAGTTGAGCAAACAGGCACTGGCCAAGGCCTGCCGCTTTTTAACCGACAAGGCTTAACCCTAAGGTGCTGGAATGCAGAAATTAATTGGAGCACTGATCATCGTCGGTTGCGTGCTGGGCGGTTACACCATGGCCCATGGCGTGCTTTCGATGCTCTGGCAGCCGGCCGAGATGCTGATCATCCTCGGTGCCGGGCTGGGTACGCTGGTGGTGGCCAACCCCAAGGAAGTGCTGCACGAAATGTGTGTGCAGCTCAAAGACGTGTGCGTGTACAAACGCCGTGGCGAGGAGTTCCAGCGCCAGTTGTTAATGCTGCTCTACGAGCTGCTGGAAATGGTCGATGCCGGTGGCCTCAAGGTACTCGACGCGCACATCGAAGAGCCGGAACAGAGCGAGCTGTTTGCCAAATATCCGCTGATCCGTCAGGAGAAAAACCTGATGGCATTTATTGCCGATAACTTCCGCCTGATGGCCATGGGCAAGATCAGCGCCCATGAGCTGGAAGGCTTTCTTGAGCAGGAACTGGAGGCCATGGAGCACGCCTTGTTGCAACCGGCGCGCTCGCTGCACAAGGTCGGTGAGGCCATGCCTGGTTTCGGCATTCTGGCGGCGATCATGGGTATCGTAATTACCATGGGCAATATCGGCGGTTCGGTGGCCGAAGTGGGCGCCCATGTGGCGGCTGCGCTGGTGGGGACCTTTCTGGGGATTTTCTGCTGCTACTGCCTGATGGACCCGCTCTCCAGTGCCATGACCCAACGGATTAAAACCGAGCTTTCCGCCCTGGAATGCGTGCGCACCACCCTGGTCGCCCATGTGGCCGGCAAACCCACCCTGTTGGCGGTGGATGCCGGGCGCAAATTGATCGAGCAGGACGTGAAGCCGGCGTTCAAACAACTCGAAACCTGGGTCACCCAGTACGAGGAAGAAAGGGACGCCGCATGAACAGCCGTGCAGGTAACAAAGACCGCGAAATCATCATCAAGCGCCGCAGCCGCCGCGGCCATGAAGAGGCTCACGGTGGCGCGTGGAAGGTGGCATTTGCTGACTTCACCATGGCCATGATGGCGCTGTTTATGGTGCTGTGGATCGTGCAGCCGCAAAGCCACCTGGAAAACCCCGCCGCCGGCGACCTGGCCAGCAACCCCTTGGTGGATGGCGGCGCCGGGGTGTTCGATGGCACCAGCAAAACCCCCATTGAACTGGATGGCATGCCCATGCCGGCCAAGCCGGACGTGCAGGCCGAAGGCAGCGGGCTAGCCAGCGGCAATAAAGAAAGCGCCAATGCTGAAAACGCCACGGCCGATGGCCAGGCGCCGCGGCACTACCAGTCCAGCGCCGACCTAGAGGAATTGGCCGCGTTGATTCGCCAGGTGTCCGGCAAAGTTGATGCGCTGGCCAATATCGAAGTCAATGTGGTGCCCCAGGGGCTGCGCATTTTGATCAAGGACGATCAGAACCGTTTTATGTTCGAACGCGGCAGTGCCACCCTCAACCCGCACTTCAACACCTTGTTGGTGGCCTTATCCGGCGTACTGGCCAAGGTCGACAACAAGCTGATTTTGAGTGGCCACACCGACGCGGTGCAGTACCGCCAGCGCAATGGCTACGACAACTGGAACCTCTCCGGCGACCGCGCGCTGCGTGCGCGCAATGTGCTGGTAGCGGCAGGTATGCCCGCGGCCAATGTGCTGCAGGTGGCCGCCCAGGCGGACGTGATGCCGCTGCGTGCCGATGACCCGAAAGACGGTGCCAACCGCCGCATTGAAGTGCTGCTACTGACCGATAGCGCTGAAAGCCTGTACCGCCAGCTGTTTGGCGAGAGTTATGCGCGGGTGAAATTTTCTCAGCAGGGCGCGGCGTTTGAAGGTGGGAAGACGGCGGAGAGTTTTTAGACCATCACCGGACCGTGCCAGGGGCAAGGTCCGAGCTCGCCGGGCCGTTCTGAGCCCCCGCCTGCGTGAGGGCGACGGCGATAGGCCTTAAGTCTCCCGGGAATCCAGGGTGTTGCAGCAAAAGACCTTAATCCGCGCAATACATCTGGCGGGTTTCCACGGCGAAATAGCATTTGCCGATGGGCCGCAGGTTGATCACCGAATCCACTTCGCCGCCATACATCAGGTTGAACAGCAGGTCGTTGTCGATGCTGGCAGAGGCTGCCAGGTCGGTGGCTTTGCCTTTTTCCACGCGCAGGCGCATGCGGTTGAGAAAGCCCGATTCAACGATGCCGGAGGTTTCCATAATGCTCTGGCCCTGGCGGGTCATGGCATAGAAATGCCCGTCCTTGATCAGCAGCGAATGGTTGACCTCAATGCTGCGACCGTCGCGCAACACCACGTTGCCACTGGAGCTGTAGCGGCCGTTGAATTCATGGCTGGACTTGAAGTTCACGCACACCAGCAACAGCCCCACCACACCACCGAGTACTAGCACCAGGCTGGCGGCATACCAGCGAAACGCTTTGCTGCTACTCATTGCAGACAGCTCCGCAGTTGCTCATCAGAGACCTTGGCGATCTGTGCCCGGTTGATCATCATCCAGCGCGTGGTATCGCGCTGCACGCAGAGCAGTTCAAAAAATCCGGCATTGGCGCCTAGGCGAAATTGCACGGGTTGTTGGGTCAGCCCGGACAGGCGTTCGGACAGCACCGTGGTATCGCCCTCCAACTGCGCGAGGGCTTGAGCGGTGGTGGCGGCGTAGACGAAATGTTTATTGCCCAGGTCCCGTTCTTCCACCAGCACCTGGGACTGGAACAACGCGTAGTAGACGTAAAAAAACACGATCGCGGCAAGAATCGCCAAGGCCGCGCCGGCTATGCTCAGCACCGCCAGGCGTTGCTGATTGAGGCTGCGATGCACCTGACGCGGTAGCGGCCGGCTATCGAACAAACCAGGGGCGGCAAGCTCCGGGGCTACGGTAAGGGTGCCGAGAAATTTGGCGCTGAACATATAACCGCGGCGCGGCAGGGTCTGGATGATTTCGCGTTTTTTCTCATCGCCTAACACCTGGCGCAGGGCATAGATCTGTTGGTTCAAACTGCCCTGGCCAACGATGCGGTCGCTCCACGCATAGGCCAGCAATTCATCGCGGCCCACCACTTCCCCGGGGGCGCGCAACAGGCGTTCGAGCAGACGGCTACCGGAGAAACCCAAATCAATTTTTTCTTCCACGCCGTCACGGCTGAGCAGCAGTTGATAGTGCTCGGGGAAAAAATGCGCCTGGCAGCCATCCGCGCGTCCGGTGCGGATGACCAACGTAGGTTGGACCTCCTGGAGACCCGCTTGAGCAATGGTGTCAGTCATGTTCATAGTTGCCTGCAAAACGCTGGTGCTTTGTGAGCGTGGGCTTACGCGGTACATGGACGTACAAAGCAGCCGGCATTTTGGCGTCAAAGAAAATCAGCTTCAAGAAATGTTTCAGAAAATTCATACGGGACGGCTAGTTTTATAGGCCAAATTTGCTGGTTTGCGCAGGCGATTACCGCTTATGAAAACGCCGCCAACGACAAACGCCCCGAACCAGTCGGGGCGTTTGTCGTTGGCGGTGTTGCGCAGGGCTTAGCCCAGCAGCGACATCACCATGCCCGGCATCTGACCAGCTTGCTTGAGCATCGAGATACCCGACTGCAACAGCATGCTGTTTTTGGTCATGGTGGCCGATTCGGAAGCGAAGTCGGCGTCCATGATGGTGCCGCGGGCAACGTCGGTGTTGTCCTTCATGTTGGCCAGGTTGTTGGCCGTGTGGTTCAGGCGGTTGATGTTGGCACCGAACTGAGCGCGCAGGGAGCCGATGCTATCCAGGGCGTCGCTCAAGGTGGTGATCATGCCGTTAGCAGCCGTGCCGTCAGCGCCAGCGATTTCAGTGCCCGGGGTGGTGCTGTCCGGCGTGGCGTATTGAGCCGACAGGGTGTCCAGAGCGGTGGTCAGGTCGGTCAGCGGAGTGCTCACGTCCAGGGTCAGTTTTTCGTCGGCGCTGGCACCGATCTGGAAGTCCAGGGCGGCGGAGAACTTACCGGCGCTGCCGTCGGTAACAGCCGAGGCGCCGCCGTCGGAGAACAGGCCTTCACCGGCGTACTTGGTGTTCTTGATGACGTTGCCCAGTTCCTGACCCAGTTGGTCGTATTCGGCTTGCATGGCATCGCGGTCATCAGAGCTGGCCGTGGCGTTGGCAGACTGAGTGGCGAGGTCTTTCATGCGCTGCACGATGTCAGTCATTTCGCTGAGTGCGCCTTCGGAGGTTTGCAGCAGCGACACAGCATCGTTGGTGTTGCGGGTGGCTACAGCCATGCCACGCGATTGAGCGCTCAGACGGGTAGCGATCTGCAGGCCGGCGGCGTCGTCGGCAGCGCTGTTGACGCGGTAGCCAGTACCCAGACGTTGTTGGTTAGTGGACAGCGCGCTGTTGGTTTTGCCCAGGTTGGTTTGAGTGACCAGAGCGGAGTAGTTGGTGTGAATCGACAGAGCCATGATGGTAGTCCTTCGAGCGAGTGGGCTTGAGTGAAGCTGGCTGTGATCGCCTGCTGAAAAGGTAAGGCGACAGGACGTTTGTCGAGATTAAGGGGGGATTGAAGATTTTCTTTTTGCCGGCCGGGGCAGGATCAAATGCCGCTCACCCCAACCCTCTCGCGCAGGCGGGAGAGGGGCTGACCGAGTGGTTGCGGCGAGCTGCGAACCCGCGTGCGGGAAAGAGGGGAGGACCGGGCGTTACGCCGGTCCCTACCTGAATGTGCTGCTGACTACGCCCGCCTCGATCACCTTGGCATCAATGATCTTTTCGCTGCTGAGGTTCCTCACTCGAATCACCTCACCCAACTGCCCATTGCTCAACGCCTCGCCTTTAGCGTGGGCCTGAATACCGTCCTGGCTGGCTTGTATATCAACCGGCTGGCCGCGCTTGACCAGCACCGCGCCGGTCAACAGGGCAGGGCTGATCTGTTGACCGTCGCGTATCCGGCGCTTGGCGCTCAGCCCGACCACCTGATCGATGCGGCTGAAATACCCGCGCGACACCTTGCCAATATTCACCGGTTTTAACTGCACATCGCCGGCCGCGATGCTCTGCCCACGCTCCAGCACGGCGCTGGCAAACACCACCGGCACAAACACCGTGGCCTGGCTGCTGGCATTGAGTTGCCAACCCGCCCCATCGCCACAACTCACCACAAAGCGCTGACGTGCCAGCGGCGAAGGATCAACGCCACTGCGTTTTAACAGCAGTGGCTGCGTGCACGGCTGCGCCGGTAAATGGGCGGGTAATTCGTGGTGCAGCTGCACGCTAGGGGTTGACCAATTCTGTTGCGTGACCAGCTGCTGCATCTGCTTGCCGAGCGCCGTTTCGATCTGTTCACGCAGCGGCTCGCTGGCGTGCGTGAGCGGGCCACCCAGGGCTAAACCGAGCACCAGCCACACAGCGGAAATGGCCTTTCCGCATCGCCGCTCCAAGGCCGTCGAAAGCGGAAGCGGGGCGCCTGTTTTGAACCTGAGTGATTTTAAAATATTCAATTAAATCAACCGGATAAAGTTTTTTGTAAGCCCGGCACGCTTCGTGCTCTAGCCCCAGCCAGCAAATGTATCGAGAGGTTTGGGCGATGAGTATACGGGTTGAAGATGCGTTGGGCGTGCACGTGCGTGCGCTGGATATACGTATGCAGCGTAGCGAAATTCTGGCGGCCAATTTGGCCAACGAAGACACCCCTGGCTTCAAAGCGCGGGACATCGATTTTGCCGGCGAGATGTCGCGCCTGAGCCATTCCACCAACGCCCAGCTGGCGGCATCAAGCAGCGACGCGAGCCAGTTGAAGTACCGCGTACCGACCCAGCCTTCACAGGATGGCAACTCGGTGGAACTCAGCGTCGAGCAGGCGGAGTTCTCCCGTAACTCGATGGATTTCCAGACCAGCCTGACCTTTCTCAGCATGAAATTTCGCGGCCTTAAACAAGCCATCGAAGGACGGTAAGCCCCATGGCATTTGATTCGATCTACCGCATTGCCGGCTCGGCGATGAACGCGCAAACCGTGCGCCTCAACACCGTGGCCTCCAACCTGGCTAACGCCGATTCGGCTGCCACCAGCGCCAAGGATGTGTACCAGGCGCGCAAGCCGATGTTTGCCGCCGTTTACGAGAACGGTGAGCTGAGCCGCAACGCCGGCATGGGCGGCGCCCATGTTCAGGTGCTGGATGTGGTGCAGTCCGGGCGCGACCCGCAGCGCCGTTACGAGCCCGGCAACCCGCTGGCCGACCGTGACGGCTATGTGTTTTACCCCGACGTCAACGAGATCGAAGAGATGACCGACATGATGTCGGCCTCGCGCAGTTTCGAAACCAACGTTGAAGTACTCAACCGTGTGAAAAGCATGCAGCAGGGTCTGCTCAAACTGGGAGATGCCTGATGGCTAGCGTGAGTTCCACTACTGGCAACACCACCACCGGCAACGACACCGCTCTGCCCAGCGCGGCGGTGAATCTTAGCGATGTGTCTGAGCTGCAGAACAATTTCATTAGCCTGATGGTGGCCCAGGTGCAATACCAGGACCCGACCAACCCGGTGGACAGTTCGCAGTTCATTAACCAGTACTCGGCGCTGTCGCAGGTGCAGAGCCTGGAGAACCTCAACACCATTCAGAAAAACAGCCTGGTGCTTTCCGACAACCTGCAAAACCTCACGGCAGCAGGTTTGGTTGGCCAGCAGGTGATGGTGTCCGTCGACAACGTGCAGCTCGATGGCGTGACCTTGAGTGGCCAGGCGCAGCTTGAGCACAACTCGTCCACCACCACCTTGCAGTTGACCAACGCCAATGGCGTGGTCACCGAGGTGCAGTTGGGCCCACAGGATGCCGGCCTGATGAGTTTCAACATCGACCCCGAGGCCCTGGGGCTGCCAGCCGGCACGTACGCGGTGGCAATCAAAACCAGCAGTGGCGAAATCCCTAAGGTGGAGATCGGCGGCGTGGTCAGCAATGTACGGGTCAGCAGTGAAGGGCCGGTGCTGGAGGTTGAAGGCATTGGCTCGGTGCCGTTCTACAACATCGTTGAATTTGGCGCCGGCACTCGCTCGGCTTGATCCGTTTCTATTCCAGACAAGGTGACCCTTTATGAGCTTTAACATTGCCCTGACCGGCCTGAACGCCGTTAGCGACCAACTCGACACCGTCAGCAACAACATCGCCAACGTTGGCACCGTCGGTTTTAAATCATCGCGCACCGAGTTCGGCAGCGTGTATGCCGACAGCCAGGCCATGGGCGTGGAAGTGCTCGGTAACACGCAAAGCATCAGCCTCGGCGGTTCGCTGACGTCCACCAGCCGCAGCCTTGACCTGGCGATTTCCGGCGGTGGTTTTTTCGTGGTGAAAAGCACCACCGGCGAGCAGCAGTACACCCGCGCCGGGGTGTTTGGCACCGACACGGCCAACTATGTGGTCAATAGCTCCGGTCAGCGTTTGCAGGGTTACCCCACCGATGCCACCGGCAACCTGTTGACCGGCACCATCAGCGACCTGCAACTGAAAACCGGCAGCCTGCCGGCCAAGGCCACCGACACCCTGGGCTTTGTCGCCAACCTCGACGCCGACGAAACCGTCCCTGCCGCCGCCTTCGATGTGGCCGATGCGGCCACCTACAACTCCACGTACACCACCAAGGTGTTCGACTCCCAGGGCAAGGAACACACCCTGACCCAGTACTTTGTGAAAACCGCCGACAACGCCTGGACCAGCCACAACTATGTGGACGGCACGGCCTCGGGCACCAGCAACCTGACCTTCGACTCGGCCGGCATGCTCACCGCGCCGGCCGGGCCGGTCACCGTTAACGCCGCAGGCCTGGCCGGTGGTGTTGACCCGCTGGCGATTGCCGTGGACTACACCGGCACCACCCAGTACGGCTCGGATTTCGCCGTGACCACCAACAAAGCTTCCGGCTACGCCTCTGGTGAGAAAACCGGCATTGCGGTGGATGAGGGCGGCAAGATTTACGTCAACTACAGCAACGGCGAACGCCTGCTGCAGGGCCAGGTGGTGTTGGCTAACTTCGCCAATGCCGAGGGCCTGAAAAACGCCAGCGGCACCGCCTGGACCGAGACCAGCAATTCCGGCGCCGCCTTGATCGGCGCACCCGGCGTGGGCCAGTTCGGTTCGGTGATCACCGGTGCGCTGGAAGGCTCCAACGTCGACCTCACCGCGCAGTTGGTAACCCTGATGGAAGGCCAGCGTAACTACCAGGCCAACACCAAGGTGCTGACCACCGATAAAGAGCTCAACCAAGTGCTGTTCAGCGCCATCTGAGGGTGAACCATGGACCGTTTGGGCTACACCGCGATGACCGCCGCCAGCCGCACCATGAGTGCTCTGGGCGTGCGTGCGAACAACCTGGCCAACGTCAACACCCCTGGGTTTCGCGCCGATATGGAACGCGCCGAAACCGTCGATGTGCAGGGGTATGGCTATGACAGCCGGCACCTGGCGCTGCCGCAGAGCAGCGGCGTCAACATGACCTCCGGCACCCTGGCCGCCACCGGCCGCGACCTGGATTTCGCCATTCGCGGCGCCGGCATGATCGCCCTGCAAGAGGGTGACAGTGAGGCCTACACCCGCCAAGGCAACATGCTGGTGGACGAGCAAGGGCGCCTGACCATCAGCGGTCGCCAGGTGCTCGGCGAAGGCGGCCCCATTGTGCTGCCCGAGTACGACAGCGTGGCCATCGGCACGGACGGCACAGTGTCGATCATGCCCCGTGGCGACTTTGTGATGGCCGATGTTGACCGTATCAAGCTGGTGGATGCGCCGCCCGCCGACCTGGTGAAAAACCAGGCCGGCTTGCTGGTGCGCAAAGATGGTCAAGCGGCCCAGGCCAGCGACGATGTGCGCCTGGTCAGCGGCCACCTGGAAACCAGCAACGTCTCGGCCATTGACCAATTGACCGCGACCATGAGCCTGAACCGCCTGTTTGAAACCCAGGTAAAGATGATGAAAGCCGCCGAGGATTTGTCCGAGGCCGGTACCCGCTTGATTCGCGGATAAAGGAAGAATTTCCATGAGCACAGCACTTTGGGTCAGCAAAACCGGCCTGGCCGCCCAGGACACCGCCCTGTCGGCCGTGGCCAACAACCTCGCCAACGTCAACACCACCGGTTTTAAAAGCGACCGCGTGGTGTTTGAAGACCTGTTCTATTCCGTGGACCTGCAGCCAGGCGCCCAGGCGGATGCGGTAAACACCGTACCGTCGGGCATTCAGCTGGGCAGCGGTGTACGGGTGGCCGGCACGCAAAAAGTGTTTACCGAAGGCAGCATGCAAACCACCGGGCAGCCGATGGATTTGGCCATTGTTGGCCGTGGTTTTCTGCAGGTGGAAGCGCCCAATGGCGACACCTATTACACCGAGAATGGCCAGTTGCAGCTAAACGCCGAAGGCATGCTGGTCAACTCCCAGGGTTTACCTCTGGTGCCGGCCATTGAAGTGCCCACCGGCAGCAGCAGTTTTACCGTGGGCAGCGACGGCACCGTCACGGCAATTCTGCCGGGCGACACCGCGCCGAGCGAGTTAGGCCAGATCACCTTGGTCAACTTTATCAACCCCGCTGGCCTCGAGGCCTTGGGCGGCAACCTCTACAAAGAAACCGTCGCCAGCGGCGAACCGGTGGAAGGCGTACCGGGCGAGGAAGGCCTTGGCACCCTCAAGCAGGGCGTGCTGGAAGGCTCCAATGTGCAGGTGGTGGAGGCCATGGTGAATATGATCGCTATCCAGCGCGCCTATGAAGCCAACGCCAAGGTGCTGGACGCTGCGTCCGGCATGCAGCAGTTCCTTAACCAGACCGTCTGACCGCCATGAAAACTGCCCTGACTCTCTGTGCCGTGTTGTTGCTGGGTGGCTGCGCCAGCTTCAAAGAAATGCTCCCCGACGAAGACTCCTCGGCCTACCAGCCGCTGGACCTGGACTACAGCCTGCCGCCCACCACTGGCGGTGGTTTGTTCCGCAGCGGCTATGGCGGTGCCCTGACCCAAGACCAACGAGCGCTGCGCATTGGCGACATTCTTACGGTGGTGCTGGAAGAGGTTACCCAGTCGAGCAAAAGCGCCGGCACCAGCTTTGGCAAGGAGGCGAGCGTGGCAGTGGGCATTCCCACGGTGCTGGGCAAAACCTACGACAAGCTGGAAAGCTCGGCCGATGCCTCGCGCGACTTCGACGGCTCGGCGAAAAGCTCGCAGCAGAACTCCCTGCGCGGCTCCATCGCCGTCACCGTGCACCGCGTGTTGCCCAACGGCACCTTGTTGGTCAAGGGCGAGAAAAACCTGCGCTTGAATCAGGGCGAAGAATTTATTCGCCTGACCGGCCTGGTGCGGGTGGATGACATCAACCGTTTTAACCAGGTGTCCTCGCAAAACATCGCCAATGCCAGCATCTCCTACGCCGGCCGTGGCCTGCTCAATGACAGCAACTCGGCTGGCTGGCTGACGCGCTTCTTTACCTCGCCTATTTTCCCGCTGTGAGGCTTGTTCCCATGCGTGCGCCGCACCTGTTGTTTGTATTGGTCTTGCTGGGCGTCAGCCATGGCGCGGCGGCTGTTCCGTTGCTCGATCTGGTGGATGTTGAAGGCATTCGCGGCAACCAGTTGATTGGTTATGGCCTGGTAGTTGGCCTGGACGGCACCGGGGATAAAAACCAGGTGAAGTTCACCAGCCAGTCGGTGGCCAACATGATCAAGCAGTTCGGCATCAACCTGCCGGCCAACGTCGACCCGAAACTGAAAAACGTTGCTGCCGTTACCGTTACGGCCACGGTGCCGCCGTCCTATAGCCCGGGGCAAACCGTGGACATTACCGTTGCCTCCTTAGGCGATGCGAAAAGCCTGCGCGGCGGCCAGTTGCTAATGACCCCGCTGCGCGGTGTGGACGGCGAAACCTATGCCCTGGCCCAAGGCAACCTGGTGGTCGGTGGCCTCAATGCCACCGGCCAGAGCGGCTCCAGCGTGGCAATCAACAGTGCCAACGGCGGCCGCATACCCAACGGCGCCAGCATCGAACGGATGATCCCCAGCGACTTCAGCAGCCGCCCCGACGTGATGCTTAACCTGCACCAACCAAGCTTTCAGACCGCAGCGAAAATCGTCACGGCCCTAGGCCGGGTATTCGGCCCAGGCGTGGCCAATGCCCTGGATGGCACCAAAATCAGCCTGCGTGCTCCGGCAGCCGGCAACCAGCGCACCAGCTTTATGGCGCTGCTGGAAACGGTGGAAGTGGAAGAGGGCCGCGAGCGCCCGAAAGTGGTGTTTAACAGCCGCACCGGCACCGTGGTAGTCGGGCAGGGCGTGCGGGTAAAAGCCGCCGCCGTGGCCCACGGCACGCTGACCGTGACCATCAGCGAAAACCCCCAGGTCAGCCAGCCCAATGCCTTCTCGCAAGGGCAGACGGCGGTGACGCCGCAGTCCGATGTGGCGGTGACCCAAGATAAAAACGCCATGTTCAAGTGGCCCGAAGGCGCCAGCCTGGAAAGCATCATCAACACCGTCAATAGCCTGGGCGCCACCCCGGATGACGTGATGAGCATTCTCCAGGCCCTGGAGCAGGCCGGTGCCTTGAATGCCGAACTGATTGTGATCTGACTGTGAGCCTCCGTTTGCCATGAGCATTGTTTCTCTGCCCACCGCCATCAATAACGCCCGTACCGTCAACGCCCCCGGCAGCGACCCGCGTCAGCAATTGCAGGCCGCCTCGGAACAGTTCGAGGCGCTGTTTTTGCAACAGATCCTGAAGCAAATGCGCAAGGCCGGCGACGTGCTGTCGGCTGGCAACCCCATGCGCAGTCGCGAGCTGGACACCATGCGCGACTTCTACGACGAAGCCATGGCCGAGCACCTGGCCAGTAGCAAGCAGACCGGCATCAGCGACATGCTGGTCAAGCAACTGGCCGGCAGCGCCACGCCGCCCATGACCTTGACCGCCGCGCAACAGGCTGCCCGCTCTGGCGAATTGCCACGCAGCAATATTGTGCCGCAACAGCCCATGCCCACCTCCTGGGACCGTGGTGTGGCCGCAGTCAACCAGCTCTGGCTGCGTGGCAGTGCCGCACTGGGCAGCCTGGTGGACAGCCTGATCGCCCACGAGTCGGCAGGTGATGTGGCCGCTGTGTCGTCCAAAGGCGCCCGCGGCTTGATGCAGTTGATGCCCGGCACGGCTCGCGACATGGCCGCCAAGCTTGGCCTGACGTTCAGCGAAGAGCGCCTGACCCAAGACGCCGAGTACAACAAAACCCTCGGTGTGGCGTACCTCAACGACATGCTGCAACGCTACGACGGCCACCAGGCCTTGGCCGTGGCGGCTTACAACGCCGGCCCGGGCAAGGTGGACGAGTGGCTGGAAAAAAATGGCGACCCACGTACCGGGCAGATCGGCACCGAAGCCTGGGTGCAGCGCATTCCCTACGAAGAAACCCGCAACTACACCCGCAGCATCCTCCAAGACCTGCAACAGCAGCGCTTGCGCGGCAGTGACGCACCGCAGCCGGTCCGCGCCAGCCTTGATGAGCGTCTGCAAACGGGCGAGCTGCTGGGCATGGCGGCTAGCCGCCGGCCGCAACTGGCGGAGCAGGGCGAACCGCACCCGCGTAGCGATGAATTTAAGCCGGCTGCCAATCCGGTCGCCTTGGACCAGAGAGTGGCGCATTTAGCCGGCATGCAACCGTTGCATCAGTCCATGTCGGCCGCCTTCGCCCAGTCGATCCGCATTGAGCCCAAAGGAAATCTCACGTGACCAATTTGACCCAGATTGCCTACAGCGGTGTGCGTGCCTCGCAGATCGGTTTGTCGGTTACCGGGCAGAACACTGCCAACGTCAACACCCCGGGTTTCAGCCGCCTGAGTGCGGTGATGAGCTCGGTGTCCGGGCATGGCAGCTTGAGCGGTGGCGGGGTGGAGGTGAGCAGCATTCGGCGTATCTCCGACGACTTTCTCAACCAGCAGCTGTGGCGCGCCACCACCTCGCAGAACTACTACAGCACCTCGCAGCAGTACCTGACGTCCCTGGAAGGCTTGATGTCCGGTGACGGCTCGAGCATCAGCGTGGGCCTGGACAATTTCTTTGCCGCCGTTAGCGAGGCCAGCGCCACGCCAGACTCCATTGCCCTACGCCAGCAAATCATCGCCGAGGCCGGCAACCTGGCCCAACGCTTCAACACCTTGGGCGGCAACCTGCATACCCAGTTGATGTCGTTGCAGGAACAGCGCAGCTCGATGGCCACTGAGATCAATGGCCTGACCAGCAACATTGCCTTGCTCAACAAAAAGATCATTGCCGCCGAAGCCGGTGGCGCCGACTCGGCCACCCTGAAAGACCAGCGCGAAAGCCTGGTCAGCCAGTTGAGCCAGTACGCCAGCATTCGCACCAACACGGCCAGCGACGGCTCTCTGGCCGTGTCCCTGGCCAACGGCCAACCGCTGGTGGCCAGCACTTCGGCGGCGCAACTGAACGTCAGCCTCACGCCAACCGGCGAGCAGCAGATTGGCCTGGCCTTTGCGGGCACCACCTTTTCTCTGAGTCAGGACAACCTGGGCGGCTCCCTCGGCGCGCTGTATGACACCGAATACCAGGTGCTGCGCCCCAACCAGGACGCCCTCAGTGATATGGCCGAACAGTTTGCGCAAAAGGTTAACGACACCCTCGCCGCCGGCTTCGACCTCAATGGCAATGCCGGTCAGGCCCTGTTGGTGTTCACCCCTGGCAGCAGCTCGAACATGCTCAGCCTGAGCGGCATCAAGGCCGCCGACTTGGCACTGTCCGACAGCGCTGGCGAAACCGGCAACAACGGTGCCTTGCTGGAATTGTTGGAGCTGCGCAACCAGACCATCACCGTCAACGGCAACCAGGTCAGCGTCAACGACGCCTATGCCGGGTTGATCGGCGATATCGCCAGCGTCAGCCGGCAGAACACCGCCGACCTGGCCACGGCCAAAGCCGTCACCAGCCAGGCGCAAACCCAGCGCGACAGCGTCAGCGCCGTGGACCTCAACGAAGAGGCGGTCAACCTGCTCAGTTACCAGCAGGCCTACCAGGCCAATATGAAAGTGATCAGTACTGCGAAAGACCTGTTCGACACCATGCTGGCGGCGTTTTAAGCCACCGCCGTGCCCTGATTAAAACCACGAGAACCGCCATGCGCATTACCAACTCGCAGACCGCCGCCACCATGCTCAGCTCGATGAACCGCAACTCGGCAGAGATGGCGGAGCTGATGCAGAAAATGTCCGACGGCACGCGCATTCTCAAACCCTCGGACGACCCCATTGCCAGCGTGCGCCTGCTGCGTATTCAACGCGCCGAGGCCAGCCTGACGCAGTACGGCAAAAACATCACCAACGTGTCGAGCAACCTATCGATTCAGGAAACCAACCTGCAATCGACCTCCGACACCATGCTGCAAGTGCGCGACTTGCTGCTGTGGGCGGCCAACGGTTCGAACACCGCCAAAGACCTGAACGCCATGGCCAGTGAACTGGGCAGCCTGGAAAGCACCGTGCTCAGCTACCTGAATGTGCGCGACGAAGAAGGCCGTTACCTGTTCTCCGGCACCCTCACCGATCGCCCGGCGGTGGTCTACGACAGTGCCACCGAAACCTACAGCGCCAATGGCAACGACAAGACCCGCCAGGCGGCCGTGGCCAACGGTGTGCTGGTGCAGGAGAACGTTGCGATTGCCGGCGTGTTTGGCACCGGCATGGACTTTTTGAACAACCTGCACAGCGTGGTCAACCTGCTCGAAGACCCGGCCCTGGACAGCACCGACCCGGCCACCGTGCAGCAGATACGCGACGCCATCAGCCAGCTCGATACCACCCATGGCGGGGTGCTTAGCAGCATCACTGAGCTGGGTGGCCGGCAGAACACCCTGACCTTGCTCAACGACAGTAATCAGGACGTTTCCCTGGTCAATAAGCAGATTGATGGCGAGCTGGCCGGTCTGGACTATGCCGGCGCCAGCATTGATTTGCAGAACTACAAACTGGCGCTGCAGGCGACACAGAAGACCTACCTGACGGTCAACGATCTGTCCCTGTTCAACCTCCTGTAACTCGCTGCCGTAGAGACTCGCCATGAAGGTTGAAAAGCCACTAACCGCCATTGCCGCCCTCGACCCCCAGGAACGCCGCCAGGCGGTGTTGCGCGACGCCCCGCTGCCTGCCGCTGATAAAGCCGAACCGGCGGCCGCCAAGGCGACTGCGGCCAGCGAGCGTCCGCGTGGCAAGGGCGCCAGTTTCAACCTGCAACTGAACCAGCAGTTGTCGTCCATGCAGTCGGCCGAAAGCTACCTGGACGAATTGAGCAGCCGTCTGCGCCAGCTCAAACTCAGCCTCAGCCGGGAAATCAGCTCTGCTCAGGGCGCCGACAAACAAGGCCTGCAGCAGGCGATGGCGCAGGTTAATGAATTGCTCGCCGAGCGCGCCGAGCGTTCTGGCGGCACGCTGGACAGCACCCTTAAATTGCGCCTCACCGAACCTTTGCGCCGCCGCTTCAGCTTGGACGGCTTGGAGTCGCTGCAGGCGATTCAGAGCTCCGGCAAGGAGACGTTGCTGTTTAGCGCGGGGCGGCAGTCGTCCGAACCGATTGCCGTGGTGCTCGATGACAACATGAGCGGCGAGCAAGTGCTGCGCCGCTTTAACGTCAGCCTTGGTCAGGTAGGGGTGCGGGCGGAGTTGGCGCAGGGCGGCGAGCTGAAATTTTCCGCGCGCGAAAGCGATTGGCAGGTGTTGCAACCCCAGTTGGCGGTACAAGGCGAAGGCAAACTGTTTGCCAAGGGTAGCTACACCCCGGTGCGCAGCCAGGACGACCAGGCGTTCAATTTTCCGCCTGAGCTCAACACCGACAACCAGCGCGAATTGCGCCGTGTGCTGGACTCGGTGGTGGCTGCGTTAGACAAGGTTGGCGCAATCCGCGACCAGCTCAGCCATCGCCAGCAAGAGATTCGCGATTTTCTCGCGCGCCAGGCCGACAACGACGAAAAACAATGGGCTGCCGACTATGCCAGCACCGCCTTCAACGTGGTCAACCGTTCCCCGGCGAGCTATGCGGCAGTGACCCAGACCGTGGTGGCGCAAGCCAATATCAGCCGCTTTGCGGTGGTCAGTCTGCTGTCTTGATACCTGCTGTTTAAGCCCAAGGAACGAGGTATGTACCAGCGATTCTGCGCATGGCTGCGCGGCCTTGCAGTCAGTGAACGGCAAGGGCAAAAACGCCCGACCGAACGCTCCGCTTCCGGCAAGGTTTTACATTCCTGGGACATTGCCCCGCGATCTGTTCGCATACCGAGGTTGGTGGGTTTTCTTCTGACGCTTACTCGGCTTATGCTCACCGCCATTGCGTTACACGCCTACCAATTGTGCCTGGCGCCGCGCCCGGTTTTTCACAGAGAGGCTTCTATGGTTTACATCCAGCGCGACGAACACGGAAAAATCCTGCGCGTGGAGCAACAGCCGTTTGCGGAAATGACCGCCAGCATGGCGGTGGAAAGTGAAGAGCTGCAGAACTGGTTGAACACCAAACTGCAAGTGCAGGCCAAGCTGGAGATTCTTCAAGAGTCCGACTGGACCCTGATTCGCGTGCTCGAAGATGTGGTCAGCGTGCTGGTGGAAAAGGGCCTGATCAGCTACACCGACTTGCCCCTGGCCGCCCGGCAAAAACTCGACCAGCGCGCCATCGCCCGTGCTGATCTTGAAGGCATCTCCGACCACCCGGATCTGCTTGGCGACTGAGGTTTGCGCAACCGGCGCCCGTTGCAGATTATCTGGACTCACTGCTTGAAATCCTGAACAGCCGATGCGTATTTTGTACGCGCCGCGCGCTAGTGTGCGTAACGGCTTCACTAAGGATAAGAAAGTATGAGTACTGATGGCCCCAGATCCCTTGCCGAGCGTTTGGCCGGCATCGACGAAATTGAATGCGTAACCCCTGACCTAAACGGCGTGCCCCGCGGCAAAGTAATGACCGCAGCGGGCTTTCTGGAGGGGCGCCGGCTGCAACTGGCGCGCGGGGTGTTGCTGCAATGCATTATGGGCGGCTACCCGCCGGCGCCGTTCTATGGCGGCGACGATGGCGACCTGGCATTGACGGCTGAGCCGACGCAGATTCACCGTTTGCCCTGGAGCGAGGTGCCACGCGCGCTGGCTATCTGTGATGCCGATGAGTTTGATGGCAGCAGCTCGGGGTTATCCACACGCGGACTGCTCAAGCGCGTGCTGGCGCAGTACAGCGCCCGTGGCTTGGCGCCGGTGGTGGCGACCGAGTTGGAGTTTTTTGTGTTTGCGCCGAACCCGGATCCGCAGCGGCCGTTCCAGCCGCCGCTGGGCCTGGATGGCCGCCGCGAGGACGGCTGTTCGGCGTTTGGCGTGTCGTCCAACAATGGCCTGCGCCCCTTCTTTAATGAGGTGTATCGCTGCATGGCGGCGCTGGGGTTGCCGCGCGATACCTTTATGCACGAGATGGGCGTCAGCCAGTTTGAGATCAACTTGCTGCACGGCGACGCGCTGCTCTTGGCCGACCAGACCTTCCTGTTTAAGCACCTGCTCAAAGAGGTTGCGCTCAAGCATGGGGTGACCGTGGTGTGCATGGCCAAACCGTTGGCGCATACGCCGGGCAGCTCGATGCATATTCACCAGAGTGTGGTGGAGCAGGGCAGCGGGCGGAATATTTTCACGGCCGAAGATGGCGAGGCAACGCCGGCGTTCTACCAATTTATCGCCGGCCAACAAGCGGCAATGGCCGACTTCACCTTGTTGTTTGCGCCGAACGTGAACTCCTATCAGCGGCTGTTTCACCCCTACGCGTCGCCGAACAATGCCTGCTGGTCGCACGATAACCGTGCTGCCGGCCTGCGCATTCCGGCCAGCTCACCGGTGGCGCGGCGCGTGGAAAACCGCTTGCCGGGTGCCGATGCCAACCCCTATCTGGCTCTGGCTGCCAGTCTGGCGGCGGGGCTGTATGGCATTGAGCAGGAACTGCAGCCGAGCGCGGCAATCCAAGGCGAATTCGACGTGCCGGATGCCTTGCGGTTGCCGTCTACGATGCAGGCCGCGATAGACCGCTTGCAGCGCAGTAAGTTGGCGCGGGAGATGTTCGGCAACGAGTTCATTGACGGCTACATTGCTACTAAGACGATGGAGCTCACCAGCTTCTTCGACGAAATCACCCCTTGGGAGCGCCGCGTGTTGGCTGCCCAAGCCTAAGCGTTACCCGCCAGGCCATGTTGGCCTGGCCCTTATTCAAGGAGCCGCTCGGAAAGCCGATGCGTCGAATCTGGAAGTCTTTTCGAGCGTTGTACTTCGCCAGCCTGCTGATGCTGATCGAGCACCTACCTGGGCTTGCGCCTGGCGGCGGATAAAACCGATTCGTTGTGGGTGGGCGCGTTGATGGCCGCTTACTACTTGGGCCTGGTGCTCGGCGGTAAGGTTGGCCACCGCCTCATCGCGCGGGTGGGGCATATTCGCGCCTACGTCACCTGTGCCGGTGTGGTTACGGCGGCAGTATTGGGCCACGGTCTCATCGATTGGTTGCCGGCTTGGGTGGTGCTACGCGCGATTGTTGGCGTGGGCATGATGTGCCAATACATGGTGATCGAGAGCTGGCTTAACGAGCAGGCCGAAGCCAGCCAGCGCGGTTTGGTGTTTTCCGGCTACATGATTGCCTCTTACCTGGGCTTGGTGTTGGGCCAGTTGGTGCTGGTGCTGCACCCGGCGCTCGGGCTTGAGCTGCTGATATTGGTGGCGATGTGTTTCTCGCTCTGCCTGGTGCCCGTTGCGGTAACCCGCAAAATTCACCCTGCGCCGATGCGACCCGCGCCGTTGGAGCCCCGGTTTTTTATTAAGCGGGTGCCGCAGTCGCTCACCACCACGTTGGTTTCCGGCTTGGTCATCGGTTCGTTTTACGGCTTGGCGCCGTTGTATGCGGCACGTCAGGGCTTGAGCAACGAGCAGGTGGGGCTGTTTATGGGCTGCTGCGTATTAGCGGCTTTGGTGGTGCAGTGGCCATTGGGCTGGTTATCGGATCGGCATGACCGCGCGGTGCTGATCCGCGGCTGCGCCGGCTTGTTGGTGTTGGCGGCGTTGCCTTTGGCGGTTATGCCGACGGTGCCGCTGGAGGTGTTGATACCGGTCGGCTTTGTCCTCAGCCTGCTGCAGTTCAGCCTTTATCCGCTAGCGGTGGCGTTTTCCAATGACCATGTGGAAGGCGAGCGGCGGGTGTCGTTGACCGCGATTCTGTTGGTGACCTTTGGCATTGGCGCCTGTATCGGCCCATTGGTTGCGGGCGGCCTGATGCGGCAATTCGGGCCGAACATGCTCTTTGCCTTTGTTTGCTTCTGCGCGGCAGTGTTGGTGTTGCGCATTCGCCCGGACGCGGTGACCAACCTGCACCAAGTGGACGATGCGCCGCTGCACCATATGTCCATGCCCGACAATATGACCAGTTCGCCCTTGGTGGCGGCGTTGGACCCGCGGGTGGATGAGCAGATCGTTCACGACCAGATGCAGACTCAGGCGGCGGTGGTGGAAGACCCTGCCGATACCAAGTCGACCTGATTGCCCGGCACGCGCTCGAAAAAAAACGCCACCCGATAGAGGTGGCGTTTTTTTTGATTGCTTAAGCGCTAGTCGTCGATATCGTCGCGGCGGGCTTCGCGTTGTAGCTGATAGACGAAGCGGTCGATTTGCCGTTGCTCAAGGCCATTCATGCGATGAAAGCGCATGCCGACAAAGGTCATGTCGAGCTTTTCGTCGTAGACCAAATGCCGCAGCTCTACGGCGGTGGTCATGGCGCCAAACGGCAACTGTGCTACCAGGCGCTCATACACTTGGCCGGACTGCAGGCCTTTACTGGCATCGCCTTGAAAACGCAGTTTGCAGCCCGTGGCGGAGATATCCAGCAGTTGGCCTTTAACCGGCACTTTCAGGCGGTCGCCGCCCAGCTCGATATTGACCGCTTGAGCCTGCTTGAGCGGTGCGCGGTAAGCGTTGCGACGCTGGTGATAAAGCACCTCGGTGGGCATTGGGCACCAGTAACAGTTGGAGCCCTCCATTTGGCCAATCTGCACCTGTTGCTTGTATTCCCACGCGATGCGCACACCTTCGTGAAAGCCTTCGATGCGAAAACTCTCACCGGCTTTGAGAAACCGCTCGCCATCGTTTGGCACCATTTCATCAAGTGCCAGGACACCGCGTTCACGGTTGATTTGGATGATAAAGGTTTGAAAGCGCTGGGAGCGTTCATGGAACGTGATGATCAGCGGGTCGCGGTGCTCTTCTAGCTGGCGCAGCGCCGCAAAAACTTCCAACGGAGCTTTTAGGACTTTCGGTGGTTGCGGGCCATCACCCGCGGCGAAGGGGTTGGACACGGTCCAGAATTCTCCGAGCAAAATACTGTGGCACTAGCATACTGGCGTTGTGCCTGTACGTCCCCTGCGCCTTGTTATAGTTGGGTGTCAGGCCTGACTGAGCGGGCGCTGCTGGCCGATTCTAGCGGCAGCGCCGCGACTGTCATAGAGCCCCGGCGTATCAGCGTTACCGCGCAAAATTCCGAGCATGCCGCCCACCGACGCTTGATTGACGCGAATCAGCCGGCCATTACGGGTATTGGCGCTCTGGCAGTGTTCCAGCAGGGCGCTGAGTTGGGCGCCGCGCTCAAGTAACTCGCTGCCAACGGGCGACTGTTCAGCCAGCGCGTTGAGGCCGCTTTGATCGGGACTGAGGTTGAGGGTGGTGAGGAGCTTGTTACGCTCGCCGCCGTGCTGGCCGAGGAGGGCGAGCAGCGGTTGCTTGCCTGCGAGGATAGTTTCCAGGCGGGGCAGGTCGCGGTCGGTGAGCGCTTGGAATTCGGCGTCGATCAGTTCAAGTAACTGCGAGGCGGTGCCGATGTCTTCGTTGAAGAGGTGCAGCAAGGTCTTATCGTGCATGGCGAACTCTCGGAGTTAGGCGTCCAACAACACCCCCAGAGTTGCCCCGCAAGGGTTAACGCTGGGATTCGAAATCGAGCAGTTTACTGGCAACGCGTTTGCTGTCGACTTCATAGCTGCCATCGGCCACGGCCTGTTTCAGGCGGGCGACGCGTTCTTTGTCGACAATCGGTTGGTCGGTCAGTTTGTCAGTTACTTTTTGCAGTTGCTGGGCCTGCTGGCTGAGCTGCACCGATTCACCGGTTTTAGCGGTGCTTTGTTCGGCGGCATTGGCTGGCGCAGCGGCTTGTGTGGCACTCGCGGTATCGTTACGGCTACCAGTTTGGGTCGTATTAGTACGCCCGGTGCTGGTGGACGCGGCGGCATTATTTAGCCGGTTGATGTCGATGACCATGATGCAAAACCTCAGACAGTGTTTGGACGCTTGCCTAGCTTGTCGGCGATGGTTAAGAAAACTTTAGATTTTTTTTCCCGTCGCCGTTTGCCGCGCCACACAGACCGTCAGTGTATGAAAACCAAAGGCAAATTGCGCGCAAAAAACCATCTACATCTGAACTTCTACTTGGCCCGGGCCAACTACCCGTGCGCGAATCACTCGCTGGGAGCTCAGATTGCGTACGCGAATCTGCTCGCCAATGACGCCGCCAGATAATGCTTCGCCCGGCATACGTACGTTAATTCCACCTTTTTGGGCACTGATTACCACGTGGTCACTTTTACGAATGGCCTGGGCCTGTTCGATGGTTACCGGCGCCAACACTTGATCGGTCATCACCCCGCGGGTCAGCTTGGTCCCCAGCACTTGCTCTAAATCGGTCATGTAGCCTTGCGTAAGCAGGCCTACGTCTCGCTCAACCAGCGCCACGTCTGCCTGAGTGAGCAGTGTTGCGCGCTTAAGCGGGCGAATGGCGATCACCACCTTGCGGTACAACTTTACTTGGGCAGGAACAAAGATTGTCCAAGGTGTCGCGCCCTCGCAGCTAACCCTTACCGTCACTCGCCCAACGGGTTGTGCGGGGCTTTCCAGGGATGTTGTCAAATCTTCGTCACACAGCGGCAACTGCAACCGTGGGTCGAGTTGCTTGATTTGAATCTCTTGCCGCGCCTGGATTTCGCTACGCTCTAAATAGTCCTGAACAGTGACCTCAAGAAAGCCTTGGCTTGCGCCGATAAGTTGTTCAGGTAATGTCAGCTCAGCGGCCGCGTAATTAATGTGGCCAAATGCCAGCGAAGCCAGCCATGATCCGATTACTGCATGGGATCGGCGCGGTGAGTGTCGGAAAAGTGGCGTTATCAGTTTCATGCGTAGCTTCAAAGCAAAGCCCGTGCCGGCTGCTAGGCTAAGCAGGGGTCAGTGGTCAAAACAATTCAGAGGGGCAGGGTATGGCCGGAGTGATGGACTCGGTTAACCAGCGTACGCAGTTGGTGGGGCAGAACCGACTCGAGCTGTTGTTATTCCGCCTTGATAGCAAGCAGCTGTACGGCATTAACGTGTTTAAGGTGAAGGAGGTGCTGCAATGCCCCAAGCTCACCATCATGCCCAAATCCAGCCCGGTGGTTCGCGGGGTTGCCAACATCCGCGGCGGCACCATTCCTATTCTTGACCTGTCGATGGCAACCGGCCGTGCCGGTTTGGCGGATCTTGAAAGCAGCTTTGTGATCATCACCGAATACAACACCAAGGTTCAGGGCTTTCTGGTGCGTTCGGTTGAGCGCATCGTCAACATGAACTGGGAAGAGATCCATCCGCCACCCAAGGGTACTGGGCGCGATCACTACCTGACGGCAGTGACCCACCTGGACCAGCAACTGGTGGAAATCATCGACGTGGAGAAAATCCTCGCTGAGGTGGCGCCTGTTTCCGAAGTGATCACGGCGGGTGTGATCGATGTGGCGACCCAAGGCAAGGCCGTGACCAAGCATGTGCTGATTGTTGACGACTCGTCAGTGGCACGAAAACAGGTCACCCGATGTCTGCAGTCGGTGGGCGTAGAAGTTACGGCCCTGAATGATGGTCGTCAGGCGCTGGATTTTCTGCGCAAGCTGGCGGACGAGGGCAAGCGCCCGGAAGAAGAATTCATCATGCTCATCTCCGACATCGAGATGCCGGAAATGGACGGCTATACCCTAACAGCGGAAATTCGTGCGGACTCGCGCATGCAGAAGTTGCATATCCTCCTGCATACTTCGCTGTCAGGCGTATTCAATCAGGCAATGGTGAAAAAAGTGGGGGCGGATGACTTCCTCGCTAAATTCCGTCCAGATGATCTGGCCTCCCGCGTGATTGAGCGCATTAATGTTTCGGATTGAGGGCTAAGGGCTCCGTGCCCTTCAGCAACCCCATATGTATGGTGAGGCAGCGCTAGTGTCTTCAGGTAACGTGGATTTTGAGCAGTTCCGGATTTTCCTGGAAAAGGCCTGTGGCATTGTGTTGGGCGCCACTCCAGCAGGCTGAACAAGCTGATGGAACAGAACAGCATCAAAACCCTGGGCGATCTGGTGCAGCGCATGCAAAGCATGCCGCGCGGAGGTCTACGCGAGCAGGTTGTCGATGCCATGACCACCAACGAAACCCTGTGGTTTCGTGACACCTATCCTTTCGAAGTGCTGAAAAACCGGGTCTACCCTGAGTTGCTCAAGGCCAATCCCAGTGCGCGTTTGCGTATCTGGTCGGCGGCGTCTTCGTCTGGGCAGGAGCCCTATTCGCTGTCGATGGCGACAGATGAGTTTGAGCGTAGCAATCTGGGCCAGCTTAAAGGGGGCGTGCAGATTGTGGCGACGGACCTGTCCAGCGCTATGCTGCAGGCCTGCAAATCTGGGGAGTACGACAGCCTGGCAATAGGTCGGGGTCTTTCCCCGGAGCGTTTGCAGCGGTACTTCGATCCTAAAGGGGCAGGGCGCTTTGCGATCAAACCGGCCATTCGCACGCGCGTTGAATTCCGTCCGCTTAACTTGCTCGATAGCTACGCCAGCTTGGGCAAATTCGACATCGTGTTTTGCCGCAACGTGTTGATCTACTTCTCCGCTGAGGTGAAAAAAGACATTCTGCTGCGCATCCATGCCACGTTGAAGCCAGGGGGATATTTGTTCCTCGGCGCATCGGAGGCGTTGAACGGGTTGCCGGACCACTACCAGATGGTGCAGTGCAGCCCCGGCATTATCTACAAAGTGAAGTAGAGTCCCATTTACGCCATCCTGAAAATCAAAAAGCCCGGGTTCTGACTCGGGCTTTTTGTTGACCTGATTTGCTATTACGCTTTAGGGACGAACTTCAACGGGCGGGTAGGTAGATCTGTACCGAGGTACTTCCAGTAGTAGTTATCCTGCTGGTTGATGGGGAACGCCATGTAGTGCCCGCCGTTGCCCAGCGCTGCCAATCGGAAGTACTCCGTCTTGCGGCTGTAGGGGTTGTTGTAGATGAAAATATTCCCCACCGAGAGGCGTCGGTCGACGCTTCCCCAATCTTTTCTCTGTGTTAACACTTTTGTCGTGGCTTGCTCGATATTGGGCAATGTGGTGCCCAGATACTCCCAGAATTCGTTGTCGCTCTGGTTGATCGGGAAGTACTCGTACTGCCCAATGGCCGTAAGACCTACCAACCGGAAATACTCGATCTTGCGCGAGTAAGGGTTGTCGTAAACAAAAATCTGCCCCACTTGTCCGGTTCTGCGATTGGTGCCCCACTCAGGCGTTCCCAACACCTGACGGCTAAGGATCATGGCGTCCTCACGCAAACCTTTTTCGATCAGCGTTTTCACTATCCACGGCCAATAGTTGCTCAGTCGCGGATGGGCAGCAAAGCCGGAGACATTGCTGATAAGGCGCAAATCTCCGTCAGGGCGGCGCAGAAAGATGCCGCCCCCACTGTCGCCTGCAAAAATCGGCGAGCCACTGAATGGCTGGGTGTATAGCGGCGGTGCGGTTAGCACCAGCGTGTCGTCCGCATCTGCATCGGTGAAGTGCAGGCCGTTAGCGTCGGTGTACATCAATGCCGCCAAGTTGGCGTTGAAGATGTTGTAGTATTCGTGCTCCATCAAGCCTTTCAGACGTGCTGGTTCAGTAAGACGATATTTGCTCACGGTGCGATAAAACATCTTCTTGCCCTCCAGGTAACCGTTGGGCAAGGGCGTGCCCGTGAAGGCATCGGTGCTGCGTGAAGCTGTAGCGAAATTGCCGCTGGCGCTGTCGCGTCCGTACACCACCAGGGGCGTGCCTGTGGTTAGCGCATCGTCACCGTTTCGCAAGAATTGCTGTTCTTCTTGGTAGCTGGCAACCGTCGCCGGCAGCACGCCACTGGCGGCGCCGAACGCGGTGTCGGTCATGACGATACCGACATCGCCGATGGGCCCGTAGATCGTTGGATAGGTCGCAGTTTTGCCGTAATACATTTGGCCGTTTTTGCGCCAGTAAAAGCCGTAGCTGGGGTAGTTCGAGGTGCAGTGGCCGGCAGTCACCATTACCCGAGGGGTGATGAGGGTGCCGGAGCAACTGTAATTGCCCACCGCCCAGTCTGGCACCTGGGTGCCGGTGAGGGTGGTTCCGCTATAGAGGGCATAAGCCGGCGAGGCCAGACCCAGAGCGGCGCTGCAGGCCAAAAAAAGTAGAGAGCGGCGAGTGTTAGTCACGGTGGTCATCCTTATTGTTAGGTTGAGCAGGTTGAGCAGGTTGAGAAAGGCCGGCCTGCGACAAGGCGCGCCGACTGCTCAAGTGTTCAGCCTTGCGCTCTGCCGATCAGTAAGGTGCTTCGTAGCGGGCGCGCTATGCGTCGTTGAAATGGGGCGCTTGTTCCGGGTCCGGACATAACCATTTCTCTGCGCGGCGCCAGTCCTTTCAGGGGGGAGACGTCGTTTTCGTTTCGGGGGGCTGTTGCGGTATCGAGCGTGAGGCGCCGATTGCCGCTAGCGGCAACCACATGCGGCGGCATGGCAGGAACCGTTGCCGTACATAGGAAAAGTCTTGCCGGTCTCTCGGCAAAAACAGCCTATTAATTTATTAAGCTATTGATATATATGGCTTTAATTAGTTGGAGCACGCTTTGCTAAATGTCTTGCACGGAAAACCAGTTCGCCAGTTGGCAAGGTTCGCAGACATGAGCATCAGCTTCGATTCAGCACTCGGCATTCACGAACAAGCATTGGGCTTTCGCGCCCAGCGCGCCGAAGTCTTGGCCAACAACTTGGCGAACGCCGATACCCCGAACTTCAAGGCTCGCGATCTGGACTTCGCTTCGGTGCTCGCCGCCCAGGCTGATAAGAGCCAGCACGGCACCTTCGCCATGGCTACCACCCAGAGCCAACACATTGCCATGGCGGACCCTGGCCTGAACTACCGCGTACCAACGCAGCCCTCGATCGACCAGAACACGGTAGACGAGCAAATCGAGCAATCCAATTACGCCGAAAACGCAGTGCAGTTCCAAGCCAGCTTCACGCTGCTGAACGCCAAATTCAAAGGCCTTGTTGCTGCGATTCGCGGCGAATAACGGAGACCCACGCCATGTCCCTTTCCAGTGTCTTCAATATCGCCGGTACCGGCATGAGTGCTCAGACCACCCGCCTGAACACCATCTCCAGCAACATCGCCAACGCTGAGACCGTGTCGTCCAGCGTCGACCAATACAAGGTGAAGTAACCCCCGTTCAGTAGCCAAAAAAACAACGCCCGAACTTGCTTCGGGCGTTGTTGTTTGTGCTGCGTGTTTTTTACAGCGGGGTAATAGTTTTAAGCGCTCGAGTGGGTAGGTCGGTGCCCAGGTATTTCCAGTGGGAGTTGTCTCGCTGGTTGGTAGGGAAGTACGAGTAGCGCCCATCGCCGTCTAGAGCAACCAGCCGGAAGTACTCAACGGTGCGGGTGTAAGGGTTGTTGTAGATAAAAATATCCCCATGCACACCGCGTCGGTCGTTAGTTCCCCATACCTTTATCGGTGTAGTGGCCTGTTCGATATTGGGCAACGTGGTGCCTAGGTATTCCCAGTTTTCGTTGTCGCGCTGGTTGATTGGGAAATAGCCGTATTGCGCGCCCTTCGCCAGGCTGGCCAGGCGGAAAAATTCGACTTTGTGCGTATAGGGGTTGTCGTAGACGAATATTTGCCCAACTTCGGCTACACGCCCATTGGTGCCCCAGTTTGGCGCTCCCAACACCTTTTGGCTAAGGAGAATGGCGTCCGCCCGCAAGCCCTTATCTATCAAGGTTTTCACTATCCACGGCCAATAATTGCTTAAGCGCGCATGTGCAGCAGTGCCTGAGACGGTGCCGACAAGGTGAATGGAGTTACCGGGGGTGGCGAAAAAGATGCCGCCACCACTGTCGCCGTTAAAAATCGGCGAGTTGCTCACGGGGCTGGTGTTCAGCGGCGGAGCCGTCAACACCACTGCGTCGTCCGCATCCTGATCGGTAAACTTAAGGCCGTTCATCACGCCTACCAGCTCGGTGTTAAAGATGTTTTCGTTGTCGTATTCACGCAAGCCGTTTAGGCGATCCGGTTCTGTCCCGCGGTATTTAGTTACCGAGCGGTAAAACATTTTTCTACCCTGCTCGTAACCAAGACCACTGCCTAAATACTTGCCGGTGAAGGAGTCAGTGGTGCGGGCCGTTGTGAAGGAGTTTTTGGAGCTGTCGCTGGCCCAGATGACCATTCGTGTTCCTGAGGTAAACGCGTCGTTGCCGTTGCGCAAGAACTGGAGTTCTTCCTTATAGCTAGCAACTGCGGCAGGCCAAACATCTTTAGCGCCGCCACCGAATGTGCTGTCGGTCATGAGAATACCCACGTCGCCAAGTGGACCGTAGCGCTTAGGGTAGGTGGCTGTTTTTCCGGAGTACCACTGTCCAGTCTTGCGTAGGAAAAAGCCATATTCTCCACTGTCCGGGAGGCAGTGGCGGGCGGTCACAATTACCCGCGGTGTAATCAAGGTGCCGTTGCAGCCGTAACTAACTGCGGCCCAACCTGGCACCTGGGCGCCGATGAAGCTGGTTCCGCTATGTAGGGCATAGGCGGGCGAGGTAAGGCTTAGGGCGGCGCCACAGGCCATGTAAAGCAGGGAGCGGCGAGCGTTTTTCATTGGATGGCGTCCTAACTGTTTGCTTGAGTGTGTTGAGAAAAAGTCGGGGCGCGACAAGGCGAACCGACGGCTCAAGTTTTCAGGCTTACGCTCGGGGTATCAGTCAGCGGCTTCGTAGTGACGGGGCATTAGCTCCGTTGATATGACGGGCTGCTTCCGTATCAGATGCAGGCTGGTTTCTTTGCGCCGGGTCAGATGTTTCAGGAGAGAGTTTTTAGGCGCGTCTGACTCGGCGCCGGGCCGGACGTCGCTATTGCCGCAAGCGGCAAAGCCGCCCGTCTGGGCGGCACAAGCCGTTGCCGTACATAGGAAAAGTCTTGCCGGTCTCTCGGCAAAAACAGCCTATTAATTTATTAAGCTATTGATATATATGGCTTTAATTAGTTGGCACACGCTTTGCTAAATGTCTTGCACGGAAAACCAGTTCGCCAGTTGGCAAGGTTCGCAGACATGAGCATCAGCTTCGATTCAGCACTCGGCATTCACGAAAAAGCATTGGGCTTTCGCGCCCAGCGCGCCGAAGTCTTGGCCAACAACTTGGCGAACGCCGATACCCCGAACTTCAAGGCCCGCGATCTGGACTTCGCTTCGGTGCTCGCCGCCCAGGCTGATAAGAGCCAGCACGGCACCTTCGCCATGGCTACCACCCAGAGCCAACACATTGCCATG
>LNAP01000913.1_pt1 | contig 56437 bp, 46 predicted proteins | sample 602601 | NCBI WGS metagenome assembly LNAP01 (sample SAMN02440304, study PRJNA202911) | soil metagenome | biome: Subtropical and temperate rainforests or woodlands; isolation source: soil samples (1 kg each in a 20% v/v slurry with milli Q water) were... ...
GCCACGGCCTCGCTTGCACCGCGGTCCTGGCGCAGGCTGCCCAGGTGCTCCCGGGCCAGCGCCAGGTGGCGCCGTGCGGTCCACACCGCGCCACGCTGCAGCGCCATGTCCACGCACAGTCCGGCAATCTCGATCACGAAGCGATGCGCGCCGACCGCTGCGTAATGCGCCAGGGTCGCGCTGAGCCGGCGGCCCAGGTCCCAGCTGTTGCGCTCGGGTGCGTTGCGCACCAGCAGCGCCACCGTATGCGCCCACATGCGACGGTAGTTCGGCGACAACTGGTTCCATGGCACCAGCGATTCCAGCGCTTCTTCATCGCGACCCAACTGCGCCAGCGCCCATGCGCGCGACAGTTTGCGCGGGATGGTGCAGTTTGCCGGCTCGTAGTCGCCCTCGGCATCCACCTCTGCCTGGCGCGCGTCGATCAATACCAGCGCCTCGGCCGCGCGGCCGCTGGCGAGCAGGATCTTGATGCGCATTTCCGGGAAGCTGTCGTACACCTTGCCGCCATGCGCCAGCACGGTGCCGGCCTGCACGTCCAGGTAATCCAGGGCGCCCTGGCTGTTGCCGTCGTCCAGCAACGCATCGGCCTTCTCGCAGCTCAGGCACTGGAAGCACGCCCAGCTCGGATCGATCCGCGCCAGCGTTTCCTCGCAGACCTCGATACGCTCGGGCACCCAGCCGGGGCCGTCGATGTTGCCGTAACAGGCCGCCAGGTCCTGGGTTACGCAGATCGACTGCGGGCACTCCACCGTGTCGGCACGGTGCGCGCGCTCGAACAGCGCCACGGCGTCACCCAGCGCCGACTCGCCTTCCAGGCGGTTGCCGACGCGGTTGCGCATGTCCCAATGGCCGACGAACACGTCCAGCCACGGATTGCCCAGCGTTTTGCCCAACGCACGCGCTTCGGGCAGCAGGGCATCCACACGGTCCAGGCGCAGTTCGCAGACTTCGTCGGTCAAGCGCGTCAGCAGTTGTGCGCTCTGCGCCTGCCCGGCTTCGCCAAGATCGTCCTGCAGTTTTTCCACCCAGTTCCAGATATCCATGCGGTCGTGTCGTCCTGCCGTGCGTAATGATGAAGAAAGGGAATATCAGCGCGCCTGCAGCATCTGCTGCAGGGCATCGGCGATGTCGCCGAACGCGCGGTTGAGGTCGTTGCTGGCCGCGCCGCCGTCCTGGGCGCGCCCCTGCGCGCTGACGATCACCTTCAGCGAGCGCAGCAGGCGCGCGGCGGACGCGGCCTGCGGGTTGCCGGCGCGCATCGCCGCCAGCAACGCCTGCACGGCGGGGTTGTCCAGGTTGAGGTACAGCCGCGAGGGTGCGCGCGCGACGATCCGGGCAGTGAACTGGCGCGCCAGCCGCAGCGCGGCCATTGATACACGCTTGTCGTTTTCGTCGTCTTCCAGGCGGCGTTTCAGCTCGGCTTCGCGGTCGGGCACCACCACCACCGGCAGCTCGGCCGGGCTGAAATGCGCCGGCAACAATTGCTCACCGTCGCCCAGGTGGGTCTGCAGCCACTCCATGTCCGCCTCGGGCAGCGTATCGGTGCGGAACAGCGCGCGGTTGCCTTGTTCGGTGCCCAGCTCCACCAAGCGCATGCCCTTGGCCTGGGTCCAGCGGCGCAGGAACGGCACCACCGCGTAACGGTTGCCATGCGCCACCGGCACGCCCATCGCGCGGAACAGCATTTCCTCGAAACCGCCGCCGTTGTCCAGGATCACGTGGACCGCGCCGCGCGACGGCAGTTCGCTTGCCTTGATGTCGCCCTGCGAGCTTGGCACGCGCACGTGTTCGAGCAGCAATTGGAACAGCCGCTCATCGCACAGCGAGGCCCCCAGCAGCGCTTCGTTGTGCCGCGCCAGGATGCGTCGCCAGGCCTCGGGCTGCTGCCGTGCGATCTCCACCAGCCCATCGATGAGCGCCTCGCCCAATGCATGCTGGACTGCGCTGTAGGTTTCATCGCGCTGCAGGTCCTCGCGGCTGGCGGTAGGCGTCAACCGGCTGGATTCGATGACACCACCGATGAAACCGGCCCAGGGCGGCAGCAGGTCGCGTGCGTCGTCGTCGAGCAGCATGCCGCGCACGAACACCGAGAGATTGCGGTTGTCGCTGGTGCCGTAGGTGGCGCCGTCCTGTACCCAGAGCAGGCCCACCGCATCGCTGCCGCCATCGGCGCGCAGCGGCATGCAGGCGATCGGCTCGAAGCTGCGCTCGAAGTGCGCGGCGAACTCCAGGCCACGGCGCTGCGCCTGCAGCGGGTGCATGACCACGCCGGCCTGCGGACGCCACGGCGGCGGCTCGGGGTTGATCGCGCGCGCATCCTGGCCGATGTGGATCGGCTCGCCCAGCAGCGCGCAATAGCGGCCGAGGATATCGCGCAGGTTCTGCTCCTGCGCCAGGTGCACGTAACTGCCATGCAGTTCCAGCACCACTTCGGTGCCGACCGCGCGCGCCGGCATCGGGGACACCGTGTACTGCTCGGCGTTGCTGGAAACATAGCAGTGGCCCAGCATCGGCTGCTGGTAGGAGGTGGTGCGCACGGTCACCCGGCGCGCCAGCACGAACGCGGACAGGAAGCCCAGCCCGAACATGCCGATCAGGCCTTCGTCGTCCTCGCCGGCCTGGCGCAGGCCACGGGTATAGCCCACGCCGACCGTGGCCAGGTAATCGTGGATTTCCTGCTGGGTCAGCCCGGCGCCGGTATCGATGATGCGCACGATGCCGTTGACCGCATCGCCATGTACCTCGATCCGGCCCGGCTCCTGCCAGTCGGCCTGTTCCAGGCGCCGTCGCACCAGCGAATCGTGCGCGTTCTGCACCAGTTCGCGCAGTGCCACCACCGGGGTGGAATACAGATGCTTGCCAAGGACAGTCATCAATCCGTTGAGGTCGACACCCGCGCGACGGATCTCGCTGGCGCCCTGTACATCCAGGGGAGTCTCTTGCATGGAATCGTTTTCTCTGGCGGGCGCACCCTGGCCGGGATACGCGCTGGAACGAGGATTTCAGGGGAGGAAAACTAGCACAGCCCGGCCGCGCATTGCCTGCGCGGCGGGTGCCTCGGAAACACCGCGTTCAGATCGCCTCGATCGCCTCGGACAGCCGCTCCACCGCGATCACCTCCATGCCCTTCACGCTGCCGGTCTTGGGCGCGTTGGCCTTGGGCACGATCGCGCGCTTGAACCCATGGGTGGCCGCTTCGCGCAGGCGATCTTCGCCGTTGGGCACCGGGCGGATCTCGCCGGACAGGCCGACCTCGCCAAAGGCAATGGTCTTCTCGGCCAGCGGCCGGTCCTGCAGCGAGGACAGCACCGCCAGCAGCACTGGCAGATCCACCGCGGTTTCCTGCACCCGGATGCCACCCACCACGTTCACGAACACGTCCTGGTCGCCGGTGAGCACACCGCCGTGGCGGTGCAGCACCGCCAGCAGCATCGCCAGCCGGTTCTGCTCCAGCCCCACGGCGACGCGCCGCGGGTTGGACAACGGCGAGGTATCCACCAACGCCTGCACCTCGACCAGCAGTGGCCGGGTGCCCTCGCGGGTGACCATCACGCAGCTGCCCGGCTGCTGGGTGCTGCCGCCGGACAGGAAGATCGCCGACGGGTTGGAGACTTCTTTCAGCCCCTTCTCGCCCATCGCGAACACGCCCAGTTCGTTGACCGCCCCGAAGCGGTTCTTGAACGCGCGCAGCAGGCGGAAGCGGCTGCCACTCTCGCCTTCGAAATACAGCACCGCATCGACCATGTGCTCGAGCACGCGCGGCCCGGCGATGCCGCCTTCCTTGGTGACGTGGCCGACCAGGAACACGGCAGTGCCGGTTTCCTTGGCGAAGCGCACCAGCCGTGCGGCGCTCTCGCGGACCTGGCTGACCGAGCCGGGTGCGGCGGTCAGCGATTCGGTCCACAGGGTCTGGATGGAGTCGGCCACGATCAGCTTCGGCCGGGCCACGCTGGCGTGCTGCAGGATCGCTTCCACCTGGGTTTCGGCCAGTGCGTTGACGTTGTCCAGCGGCAGATCCAGCCGCACCGCACGGCCGGCGACCTGCGACAGCGATTCCTCGCCGGTGATGTACAGCACCGGCAGCGTGGCGGCCATCTTCGCCACCGCCTGCAGCAGCAGCGTGGACTTGCCGATGCCCGGGTCACCGCCGACCAGGATCACCGCGCCCTCGACCAGGCCACCGCCCAGCACGCGATCAAACTCGCCGATGCAGGTACTCACCCGCAGGTGTTCGGTCTGCTGCACGTCCTTGAGCGCCATGATCTTGGGCGCGTCGACCTTGCCGGCCCAGCCCGAGCGGCGCGACGCCGGCGAGGCCTTGCTGGCGGGGGTGGCGCTTTCCAGGGTGATCTCGGTCAGCACGTTCCAGACCCCGCACTCACTGCACTGGCCCTGCCACTTGCTGTATTCGGCGCCACATTCACTGCAGACGTACGCGGTGAGTCGCTTGGCCATGTCCACTTCCACTTCATCGGTTGTCGGGCAGGATAGCCGAGCCGCGTCGCAGCAACCGAGACGCCGCCCGATCCCCATCGCTAAAGATCCGCCCGGCGATGCCGATACCACCGCGGGCGACTGCCCCTTCCATTCTTTTCCAGGCTTTTCCATGACCGGCACCTACAGCCAGAGTCTTGTCGTGTTCTCGCTGCTGGTCGCCATCCTCGCCTCGTACACCGCGCTGGACATGGCCGGCCGGCTGGCCAGCACCCAGGGGCGCGTGGCCCGCTGGTGGCTGGCCGGTGGCGCCGCCGCGATGGGGCTGGGCATCTGGTCGATGCACTTCATCGGCATGCTGGCCTTCCACCTGCCGATCCCGGTGGGCTACGACCTGGGCATCACCCTGTTCTCGCTGGCGGTATCGGTGGGCGCCTCGGCCTACGCGCTGTGGCTGGTCTCGCGCCCGGCACTGCCGTGGACGCGGCTGTGCGCCGGTGCGGTACTGATGGGCCTGGGCATCGCAGCCATGCATTACCTGGGCATGGCCGCACTGCAGATGCAGCCGGGCATTGAGTACGACCCGTTCTGGTTCACGCTGTCGCTGCTGATTGCCGTGGTTGCGGCCGGGGCAGCCCTCTGGATCGCCTTCCGGCTGCGGCTGGAACAACGGCGTGCGCTGCTGCTGCGTGGCATGGCGTCGGTGGTGATGGGCCTGGCCATCGTGGGCATGCACTATACCGGCATGGCCGCGGCGAACTTCCCCGCCGGCAGCATCTGCGGCGCGGTGATGGACGCCGGGCTGGACAGCAAGTGGCTGGCGGTGCTGGTCATCGTCACCACGCTGGCCACGCTCGGCATTGCCCTGCTGGCCTCGGTGTTCGACCGCCAGATGCGGACCCGCACCGGCCTGCTGGCCGATTCACTGGCCCACGCCAACGAGAAGCTGCTGCAGGCCGCCCTGCACGACCCCTTGACCCAGCTGCCCAACCGCATGCTGCTGCAGGACCGCATCGAACAGGCCATCGAAAAGGCGCAGCGGCGGCAGTTCAGCTTTGCGGTGATGTTCTGCGACCTGGACGGCTTCAAGGCCATCAACGATGCCTACGGCCACCAGCTCGGCGACAAGCTGCTGATCCAGATGAGCGAGCGTGTGAGTGCATTGCTGCGCAGTCATGACACCTTCGCGCGGCTGGGCGGGGATGAGTTCGTGATCGTGTTCCAGGTCGATGATCCTGAAGATGCCGCCGTGGTTGCCGAACGGATCATCGCCTGCGTGGCCGAGCCGTTCCTCATCGACGCGCTGGAACTGCAGGTCACCGCCAGCCTGGGCATCGCGCTGTACCCGGCCGACGCCACCGACGAGCGGGCGCTGATGGCGCACGCCGACGCGGCGATGTACCACACCAAGGATTCGGGCCGGAACGGCTATACGTTCTTTACCGAATCGATGCATGTCAGCGCCAACCGCCAGCTCAAGCTGCTGCAGGAACTGCGCCGTGCCATCCAGCGCGACGAACTGGTGCTGCACTACCAGCCCAAGTTCCCGGCCAATGGCCAGGCCCTGATCGGCGCCGAAGCCCTGGTGCGCTGGCAGCACCCGGAACTGGGCCTGCTCAGCCCGGACAACTTCATTCCCGTGGCCGAGCGCAGCGGGTTGATCCTGCCGCTGGGCGACTGGGTGCTGGACCGGGCCTGCGCGCAGCTGCGGCAGTGGCACGATGCCGGCTACCCGGACTGGTCGATGGCCGTGAACCTGTCGCCGCTGCAGTTCGCCTCGAGCTCCCTGCTGGATACGGTGCGGCGTACGCTGGAAAAGCACGCCCTGGACCCGCGCCACCTGACGCTGGAAGTCACCGAAACCACGGCCATGAAGGACGTGGAAGCCAGCCTGCAGATCCTGCACGGCCTCACCGACATGGGCGTGAACATCTCCATCGACGATTTCGGCACGGGTTATTCCAGCCTGCTCTACCTCAAGCGCATGCCGGCCACCGAATTGAAGATCGACCGCGCGTTCGTGCGCGACCTGGAAGACAACGCCGAAGACGCCGCGATCGTGTCCTCGATCATCGCGCTGGGGCGTTCGCTGCAGCTGCAGATCGTCGCCGAAGGCGTGGAGACCGACGGCCAGCGCCAGTACCTGAGCGATCTCGGTTGCGACCTGCTGCAGGGGTACCACCTGGGTCGGCCGGTGGCCGCCGACGCGTTCCTGCGTTTGGCACAGGCGGCGTAGGACGCGGCACGCGTTGCGTTCGCCGGTGGGGTCGAACCTTGGTCGACTGCCGGTAACGGTGCAACGTGCGGTGGCGACATGATCGTTCAACGGCGCGGGCTCTGCCGTGTGATTGAACGACACCGGCTCTGCGGTTGCCATGCGCGGCCTCGATGGGTGTCATGCGTTCGCCGGGTGTGGACGGGATATCGGCAGTCGTTTGGGAACCGACCCTACCTCGGCGGGTGCAAAGGTTGCCGGCATTGGCCGAACGCTGCGCGCCGACAGGGTCGGGCCCGTTCGGCGGTAGGGTCGAACCTTGGTCGACTGCCGATACCGGTGCAACGTGCGGTGGCGACATGACCATTGAACGACGCCGGCTCTGCCTTTGCCGTGCGTGGCCGCGATGATTGTCATGCGTTCGCCGGGTGTGGATGGGATATTGGCAGTCGTTTGGGAACCGACCCTACCTCGGCGGGTGCAAGGTTGCCGGTAGGGTCGAACCTTGGTCGACTGCCGGTAACGGTGCAACGCGCGGTGGCGACATGACCGTTGAACGACGCAGGCCCTTCCGTGCCATTGAACGCCGCAGGCCCTGCCCTTGCCCGGCCTCGATGGTTGTCATGCGTTCGCCGGGCGCGGAACGGATATCGGCGGTCGTTTGGGAACCGCCCCCGCCTCGGCGGGTGCCAGACGCAGAAAGGCCGCCCGAAGGCGGCCTTTCTGCATGCAGCAACGTCGCGAGGACGTCAGTGCATCATGTGCACGTTCATGTTGTGCATGACCCACAGCGAGCCGGCGACGATGATGCCGATCACCACCACGGTGAAGGCCGCCGCGCTGACGTTCCAGCGCTGCTCCGACGAGCGGTTCAAGTGCAGGAAGAACACCAGGTGCACCAGGATCTGCAGCACCGCGGCGATCACGATGATCACGCCGGTGGTGAAGGTCGGCAGGTTGCCGTGCATCACCAGCCAGAACGGGATGATCGTCAGGATCGCGGCCAGCGCGAAGCCGACCAGGTACGACTTGACGCTGCCGTGGCTTTCGCCGCCGGCACCATGGTCGTGTGCGTGATTGTCGTGTGCGGACATTACAGCACTCCCTTCAGGTAGACGACGGAGAACACGCCGATCCAGATCAGGTCCAGGAAGTGCCAGAACAGGCTCAGGCACGCCATACGGGTCTTGTTGGTCGGGGTCAGGCCGTTCTGCTTGATCTGGATGAACATGATCAGCAGCCACAGCAGACCGGCACTGACGTGCAGGCCGTGGGTGCCCACCAGCGCGAAGAACGCCGACAGGAACGCACTGTGGTCCGGACCGAAGCCCTCATGGATGAGGTGGTTGAACTCCCACACTTCCATGACCATGAAGCCGAAGCCCAGCAGCCAGGTCAGGCCCAGCCAGAGGTACATCTGGCCCACCTTGTGCTTGTGCAGGGCAATCATGCCCAGGCCGAAGGTCAGCGAAGAGACCAGCAGCAGCGTGGTTTCCCAGGCAACGAAGGTCAGGTCGAACAGATCCTTCGGGCCCGGGCCACCGTTGGTGCCACCGGACAACACGATGTAGGTGGCAAACAGGCTGGCGAAGATGAGGCAGTCGCTCATCAGGTACACCCAGAAACCGAAGACGGTATTGCCGCCGGTGTCGTGGTGCTCGTGATCATCATGGCCGTGGGCCGCCGCGTGCGCGGCGTGCCCATGGTTCATGGCGTTGGAGGTAGTGCTGCTCATGCCTTCAGCTCCGCTTTCACCAGGCCCTGCGCCACCAGGTGGCGACGGTGCTCATTTTCGATGCGCTCCACTTCGGCGGCGGGCACGTAGTAGTCCGTGTCCTTGTCGAAGGTGCGCCAGATGAAGGTACCGATCATGCCGACGATGCCGACGATGGCCAGCCACCAGATGTGCCAGATCATCGCAAAGCCCAGGACCAGGCTGAAGGCACCGATCACCACGCCCGTGCCGGTGTTGCGCGGCATGTGGATGTCGGTGTACTTGGCCGGGCGCTCCCACGCTTCACCACGCTGCTTGCGTTCCCAGAACTCGTCCAGTTCGGTAACGCGCGGCAGCGAGCCGAAGTTGTAGAACGACGGCGGCGAAGAGGTTTCCCACTCCAGCGTACGTGCGTCCCACGGGTCGCCGGTCAGGTCGGCGGTCTTCTTGCGGTCGCGGATCGACACGGCGATCTGGATCACCTGGCACAGGATGCCGGCGCCGATGATGAACGCACCGAACATCGCAATCACCAGCAGCGGCTGGTATTCCGGGTTCGGGTAGCTCTGCATGCGGCGGGTCATGCCCATGAAGCCCAGGATGTACAGCGGCATGAAGGCCACGTAGAAGCCGATGAACCAGCACCAGAACGCGCGCTTGCCCCAGGTTTCATTGAGGCGGAAGCCGAACATCTTCGGCCACCAGTAGGTGATGCCGGCAAACATGCCGAACACCACGCCGCCGATGATGACGTTGTGGAAGTGGGCGATCTTGTGCAGCACGAAGTCGATGGCCGGGATCGCCAGCATCACGCCGGTCATGCCGCCGATGGTGAAGGTGACCATGAAGCCGATGGTCCACAGCACGGGCGTGGTGAACTGCACGCGACCGCGGAACATGGTGAACAGCCAGTTGAAGATCTTCACGCCGGTGGGAATGGAGATGATCATCGTCGTTATGCCGAAGAAGGCATTGACGTTGGCACCCGAGCCCATGGTGAAGAAGTGGTGCAGCCACACGATGAACGACAGAACGCCGATGCAGGCGGTGGCGTAGACCATGCCCTTGTAGCCGAACAGCGCCTTGCGCGAGAACGTGGCGATGACCTCGGAGAACACGCCGAAGGCCGGCAGCACCAGGATATAGACTTCCGGGTGACCCCAGATCCAGATCAGGTTGATGTACAGCATGGCGTTGCCGCCACCGTCATTGGTGAAGAAGTGCGTGCCCAGGTAACGGTCCAGGGTCAACAGCACCAGGGTGACGGTCAGCACCGGGAAGGCGGCGATGATCAGTACGTTGGTGACCAGCGCGGTCCAGGTGAACACCGGCATGTGCATCAGCTTCATGCCCGGGGTACGCATCTTCAAAATGGTGATGAAGAAGTTGATGCCGCTCAGCGTGGTACCCAGGCCTGCTACCTGCAGGCCCCAGATGTAGTAATCGACACCTACCCCTGGACTGTATTCCTTGCCCGACAACGGCGGGAAGGCCAGCCAACCGGTCTGCGCGAACTCACCGACGCCCAGCGAGATCATCACCAGGCCCGCGCCCGCCACGAACAGCCAGAAGCTGAGCGAGTTGACGAACGGGAAGGCCACGTCGCGTGCGCCGATCTGCAGCGGCACGACAACGTTCATCAGGCCGGTGATCAGCGGCATCGCCACGAAGAAGATCATGATCACGCCGTGGGCGGTGAAGATCTGGTCGTAGTGATGCGGGGGCAGGATGCCTTCATTACCGCCGGCGGCCATGGCCTGCTGGACACGCATCATGATCGCGTCGGCGAAGCCGCGCAGCAGCATGACGAAGGCGATGACCAGGTACATCACGCCGATCTTCTTGTGGTCCACCGAGGTGAACCACTCTTTCCAGAGATAGCCCCACAGCTTGAACTTGGTGATCAGGGCCAGCACCAGCAGGCCACCGATACCAGCACCGATCAACGTGGTGATGATGATCGGATCGTGCGGGATGTCGGCAAATGTCAGTTTACCCAACAGATTCATGCTTATTCTCCCGAGCCTGCGTGGCCGGTGTGACCGGCGGCAGCATGCTCGTCTGCAGTGTGTTCGGCGTGCTCGGCGTCAGCACCCGCGGCATGCGCCGCGTGCGTGTCGTCGGCGTGCACGTCCGCCGGGGCAGGACCTGCAGCGGCAGGCATGTCGTGGCCGGCGTGGCTTTCGCCTGCGGCGCCGTCATGGCCCATCGCGTTGTGGTCGTGCTTCATGCCGTAGTGCTGGTTGTCGCCCATGTGCTTGGCGATGACCCAGTCGAACAGGCCGGCTTCGGCGGTACCGAAGTACGTCACCGGGTGCCAGTCGTGGTTCTTTTCGGCCACCAGCGCATTGAACGCGGTCTTGTCCAGGGTCGCCGTGTCGGCGCGGACCTTGGCCAGCCACTGCTGGTACTGCGCATCCGTCACCGAATGGGCGCTGAAATGCATCTTGCTGAAGCCCGCGCCGCTGTAGTGCGAGGACATGCCCGGGAACTCACCGGTCTCGTTGGCGATCAGGTGGAGTTTGGTCTCCATGGCCGTCATCGAGTAGATCATGCTGCCCAAGTGCGGGATGAAGAAGGCATTCATCACCGAATCGGACGTGATCTTGAAGTTCAGCGGGGTATCGACCGGGAACGTGATCTCGTTGACCGTGGCGATCTTCTCTTCCGGATAGATGAACAGCCACTTCCAGTCGAGCGAGATGGCCTCGATCACCACCGGCTTCTTGTCCGACTCCAGCGGACGGTACGGGTCCAGCGCGTGCGAGGAACGCCAGGTCAGCACGGCCAGCACCAGCACGATCATGCACGGGATCGACCACACCACCACTTCGATCGCGGTGGAGTGCGACCACTTCGGCTCATAACGGGCCTTGGTGTTGGTCGCGCGGTACTTCCAGGCGAAGGTCAGGGTCATGATGATGACCGGCACGACGACCAGCAGCATCAGCACGGTAGCCGTGATCAGCAGCGTCTTCTCATCGTGGCCGATCTGGCCCTTGGGGTTGAGGATGGCCGAGTTGCAGCCCGTCAGGAACACGGACAACGCGAACAGCAGGCCCGGACGCAAATAGCGTCCAAGGGGTTTCAACGGAATCATCGGTCGATCCAATTGCGTAGGGAATGCCAGCTCAAGCGCGCCCCGTCCCGGCCAAAGGCCGGTTGTGCCGGTCCAGGGGGACAGGCACAGGGGACGATCATGTCAGCCCTCTAATTTTAGGCCGTCATGCATCATTTAAGAAAGGCATTGACAATGATCCAGCGCAGGAAAGCCCCGTTTTGGCTGCGACACGTTGTCGCAGTGCGCGCAATACGCCCGATTCAGCACGCCAACACGTTCATGTATAGACATGAATACCCTGTCCGTCACCCGAGCAGCCACGACAGCAGGAGCGTGCACAGGCAGACATAGCCGAGCAGCGCCAGGCTCACCGCCAGGGTGGTGCGCATGATCGCCGATTCCTGACCCACCAGCTTCACCGCCGCGGCCGCGATGGCGATCGACTGCGGCGACACCAGCTTGGCCATCACCCCGCCGGCGGTGTTGGCGGCCACCAGCAGCGCCGGGCTGACCCCGATCTGCGCAGCGGTGACCGCCTGCAGGTGGGCGAACAGGGTGTTGCTGTTGACCACCGAGCCGGTGATGAACACGCCCGTCCAGCCGATCACCGGCGCCAGCGCCGGGAACACCCCGCCGGCCTGGGCAAGCGCCAGCCCGATCGTGGACGAGGCGCCCGAGTAATTGGTGATGTAGGCCACGGCCATCACCAGTGCCACGGTGGCCAGCGGCTTCCACATCTCCCGGCCGGACTGGGCCAGCTCCTCACCGGCCGCGCGCAGGCCCAGCTTCGGCGACAGCGCCACCGTGAGCAGCGCGGCGATCAGGATCGCGGTGCCCGAGGCGTTGAGCCAGCCCACGGTCCACACCGCCGGCAGCGTGTGCGCGGCGGCCACCAGCGGCGGCAGTTCCTGCACGCGCTGGTGGAGCAGGCTGACCGGCAGGTGCAGCACTGTGGACCCGAGCGCGCCATCGGCGGCGAACAGCGCCTTGAACGCGGGCAGGCTCCAGACCAGGATGGTGGCGGTAAGAATGTAGAACGGCGACCAGGCCAGCAGCACCTGCCGCAGCGTCCAGCGCTGGCTGGACACCGGCGGCGCCTGCGCCTCGCGGTAGATCCGGCGCGGGCGCCAGATCTGCATGAAGGCGGCCAGGCTGCCCATCGCGGCCAGCGGGCCGATGATATCCACCAGTTCGGGCCCCAGCAGGTACAGCACAAGCGTCTGACTGCCACTGAACACGCCACCGACCACCAGCAGCACCGGCCAGGTCTCGCGCACCCCGCGCCAGCCGTCCAGCAGCAGCACCAGCACCGCCGGCAGCAGCAGCGCGCAGAGCTGAACCAGCGGGATCAGCATCTGCGACATCTCGCCCAGCCCCACCCCACCCTGCTGCGCGCCCACCAGCACCGGAATGCCGATCGCGCCGTAGGCACCGGCCGCGCCGTTGGCGACCAGGCACAGCATCGCCGCCTTCAACGGGCGGAAGCCAAGTTCAACCAGCAGCGCGGCGCAGATCGCGATCGGCACGCCGAAACCGGCGGCGCCTTCGAGGAAGCCACCAAAGCAGAAGGCGATCAGCAGCACCTGGATGCGCTGATCCTCGGAAATGGTCGCGATGCTGCCTCGGATCACCTCGAACTTGCCGCTGCGGATGGCCAGCTTGTACAGCCACACCGCCATCAGCACGATGAAGCTGATCGGGAATACGCCGTTGGCAATGCCGAGCAGCGCCGCCCCCAGCAGGGTGTCCAGCGGCATGCCGAACACCAGCGACGACACCAGGGCCGACACCAGCACCGCCAGCAGCGCGGCGGTGAGGCCCTTGAGGCGAAGCACGGTGAGCGCCAGCAGGAACACCAGCACCGGCAGCGCGGCCAGCAGCGCAGAGAGGTTCGCATTGCCGAGCGGATCGTAGTTCTGATGCCACATGGTCAGGCCCTGCGCTGGAAAAGGACGGGGAACAGCATCACGCGTGGATCAGGGCAGCGGCACCGCGTTGGCACACGGCCGGCCAGCGGCGAAATCCCCCAGGTTGCGCAGGGTGATCTCGGAAATTTCCTGCAGCGCCTCCACGGTGAAGAAGCCCTGGTGGCCGGTGACCAGCACATTGGGGAAGGTCATCAGGCGCTGGAAGGCGTCGTCATCGATGATCTCCCCGGAGCGGTCCTGGAAGAACAGCGCACTTTCCTGCTCGTACACGTCGATGGCCAGGTGCCCCAGGTGCCGCGCCTTGAGCGCGCCGATCACCGCGTGGGTATCGACCAGCCCACCACGCGAGGTGTTGACCAGCATCGCCCCGGGCTTCATCCGCGCCAGCGAGGCGGTGTTGATCAGGTGGTGGGTGTCCGGGGTCAGCGGGCAATGCAGTGACACGATGTCCGCGCGCGCCAGCAGATCGTCAAGCGCGACGAACGTGCCGATCGCATCGAACGCGGAGGATGGGTACGGATCGTGGCCGAGCACGGTGCAGCCCATGCCCTTGAAGATTCGGGCCGTGGCCAGGCCGATCTTGCCGGTGCCCACGATGCCCACCGTCTTACCGTAGAGAGTGCGCCCGAGCAGCCCGTCGAGCATGAAGTTGCCCTCGCGCACCCGGTTGTAGGCGCGGTGGGTGTGCCGGTTGAGGGTCATGACCAGCGCCAGGGCGTGCTCGGCGACCGCCTCGGGCGAATACGCTGGCACCCGCGCCACGAAGAAGCCCAGCTGCCCGGCCATGGCCAGGTCCACGTTGTTGAAGCCGGCGCAGCGCAGCAGGATCGCGCGCACGCCCAGGGCGTGGAGGGCCTGCAGCACCGGCGCGTCAAGACGGTCGTTGACGAACACGCAGACCGCCTCGCAGTCCTGCGCCAGCGCCGCGGTGTGCACGTCGAGGGTGGCGTCGAAGTAAAGGAACTCCACCGGCCGGGCCGCATCGGCACGCTGGGTGGCCTCCTCGAGGAAGCGGCGGTCGTAGGGCCGGGCGCTGAAGACGGCAGTTCGCATGACGGGCTCTCCGGGAATTCCTGCACCACCATACCGCTCCGGGATGACAAGCGGAAACACGCGGCAGGTGCCGGCCCCCACCATGGACCCGGCTGCCCACCTGCCCTAGTATTCGCCCCTTGGGAAACGCCGTGGGTAAACGTACTTGGGCAGTTTTGAGCGCTTCAACGGCCGCCGCAGCGGTCAGGGCAAAGACGTCGTCATCCTTTCCCACGGCTTCGGTACCGACCAGACGGCGTGGACTGCATTGCGGCCCTGGTTCGACCAACGGTTCGACGTCATCTCGTTCGATCTCGCCGGCTGTGGTCCCAACGGCGCGGACACCTACGATTTCGACCGGCATGGCGCGATGTTCGGCTATGCCGACGATCTGCTCGATATCGTCGACGAGCTCGACCTGCACCGCTTTACGTATGTCGGGCACTCGATGAGCGGCATGATCGGGGCGGCCGCCGCGGTTGCACGCCCGGCGCTGTTCGAACGCGTGGTGACCATCGGCGCTTCGCCGCGCTACCTCGACGATGACGGCTACACCGGCGGCTTCAAGCCGCAGGACCTGGACAACCTGTTCGAGAGCATGCAGGCCAATTACCAGGCCTGGGTGGCCGGGTTCGCGCCCATGGTGGTGGGTGTCGAGGACAACCGCGTGCTCGCGGACTTCTCGCGCACCCTGTTCCAGATGCAGCCGGACATTGCGCTCAACACCTCCCGCACCATTTTCACCTCGGACATGCGCACGCTGGCGCCGCAGTTGTCCATGCCGGTGCACGTGATCCAGACCGCGGTGGACATGGCGGTTCCGGTCGAGGTCGCCCAGTGGCTGGCCGATACGATCAACGGGGCAACGCTGGACATCATCGATGCGTCGGGGCACCTGCCGCATATGACCGCCGCCGACGAAGTGACACGCATCCTGGAACGGCGATTGATCGAGACGGCGCCTTGAACGCGCCCAGCAGCGAGGCGCTTGCCGCCCTGTGCAGCTTCGCCAGGCACACCACCCACGCAGACCTGGCCCTGGCCGTTGAACTGGATGCGCAGGGCCGTTCGACGTGGTCGACCGGATCCCCCGCGTTGCCGCTGTCCGGGTTCAACCTGGCGCGCAGCGGCATTCTCGAGCGCGCCTGGCAGGGCCAACCCGTGGACGCGGCCGGCTTCCGCCTGCCGACCGCCATCCTGCATGCCCTGCAGGGCGCCCCCACCCACCTGCTGTATGTGCCGGCCCCGTCGGCCGACAGCCCGCACAGTGGCCTGTTGCTGCTCTGGAAACAGCAGGCGCCTGCCGAGGGGATCACGGCCCATCTGCCGTTGCTGTCCGGCAGCGTGGCCGGACTTCTCTCCGCGCGCCGCGAGGCCACCCGCCAACTCATTGCGCTCAATCAGTTCATCGATCTGGTGGAAAGCGTGCCGGCCGGCATCGTGCTGATCGACGGCGATGGCGTGGGCGCGGTGATCAACGAACCTGCTGCCGCACTACTGGGCTGTGCCGCAGGCAACCTCCGCGCCGCCGACCTGGCCGGCCCGATGCGGGCGCTGCGCCTGCGCAGCGACAATCACGCCGAGCTGGAGCAGGCGTATGCCGCGCAGATGGGCAACGTCAACTTCGCCGCCACGTTGAACTGGACGTTCGGCGAACGCACCTTCGAGGTGGACACCCACCCGGTGCGCGGCAATGGCGAGCACGGCCGTATCTGGCTGTTCACCGACGTCACCGCCGACCTGCTGATGGCCGCCGAACTGCGCCGCCTGGCGTCGTCGGACCCGTTGACCGGCGTTCCCAACCGACGTCATTTCGAGGAGCGTTCCGCACAGATCATCGCCGCCCGCGAAGCCAGCGGACACTCGGTGGCGGTGCTCATGATCGACGTGGATCACTTCAAGGCGATCAACGACACGCACGGCCACCCGGTGGGCGATGAAGTGCTCAAGATCGTGGCCCGGCGCTGCCGCGATGCGCTGCGCGACCGCGACCTGTTCGCGCGGTTCGGTGGTGAGGAGTTCATTGCATTGCTGTCGGCACCCGTCATCGACGAAGTGCCGGCCGCCGCCGAGCGCCTGCGCCATGCGATTGCCGCCGAGCCGATCACCGTGGGTGGCACCCGCATTGCGGTGTCGGTGAGCGTGGGCGGTGCGGTGGGCGAAGCGCTGCCGGGCTGCGATGCGACGCTGCTGGAGGACCTGGTGGCGCGTGCGGATGAGGCGCTTTACCGGGCGAAGGCGGATGGGCGTAATCGGGTGAGCATGGCGGCGTAGGCTGATCGGTCTCGACCCTCACCTGCACGGGTCGCGCAGGCCTCAGTTACTGGAGCGGATCGATCTCGACCTTTCCGCCCCCCCACCCACACCATGCACAACCGGCCATCGCCTTCGTACTCGTACGACCAGGCGGTGTCCGAACGCGCGTCGCTGATGAAAGTCATGCCCGTTTCGCTGCCGGCCTTGGCAAGCGCACAGGCGCGGGCTTTCTCATCCGCAATGCGGCGCGCAGGGGTGCTGGTAGCCGTGAAGTCGGAGGCTTGCATCAAGATCCACGCACCGAAAACAGACGGCCCTTGTCTTTCTTCGGATTCACCAGCGATTTGCCCACCTTCCCGTGCTTCTGAAGTCCTGCTGGAGCTTTTTCACCCCGCTTCAACTGGGCGCCGGCAGCGGCCGCTTATCTGTAGGACAGCCCACGATTTTCGTCGTGGCACGGAGGATAGGTCAGTCGCAGAGCATCGTAAAAGATGTCATTTCAGCGTAGGAACTGCGGAAGCTCGTCTGAAACAGTTGCCGTGCCTCCTGATCCAGACGCTGCAACTCCATTGGACTCTCGATCTTTGCAGCGAACTGGGCGGCATCGTAGCCGTACGTCTGCGACAGGGCGCTGTCACCACTGCCGAGCTGCATGAGCCTTGAGATTTGATACGCCATCCGACTGTCGATGGCGAGCAGAGAATCCACGGCATGGTTCGATGAAAGTGCAGCGGCAGTCGCACGCACTACTGGCCAACTGCCGTTCGAAATCCCGCTATCAATGAGCCTCTTGCTATTCTCGACATACACGCTTGCGACGCGCTGATACTCTGGCGAGCCTTTCGTCGGCATCGGCCAAGTTTTTACCACAAAGCAGGAGGCAGCTATCTGGTCACCGGCCAAGGCGCTTTCTAAAGCAGTCAAGTAGAGCTGCTCATAAGCTCTATCAAGAGAAACGCTCTTTTCCCAATCGGCGCATTCCTGCCGCCGATCCTCCAACATCGCTAGTCCACCCAGATACCTGGCTCTTGCGTCGGGATCAAGCTGCATGAATTTTTCGGGACGCGACTGAAGCGAGTCGGGATCAAGCTTCGAATTCTCAACAAAGGTCTCGAATTGCCTTCTCGCCTGACACTGCCTCAGGTACTTGTAGGCCTTTGAATAAGAAGCCCGGGATGCAATAGGGATGCCATCGAGTGACAGCACTTGGCCATCGACTGCAGACATCAGTTGCTTTTGGTTCGATAAGCTCGGGACGTCCGCGGCTCCCCGTGAATCACCCGAGGCAGTGCCGTTGCTTCGCTGTAATTCACCGCTGCCGGCCTTGTCAGGAATAGCACCGGCAGTAATTCCTCCCGCCACTAGACCCAAAACCAGACCACACAAAGCAATTATCTTCTTCTTGGATAGCACGTCCCTTCCAATATTCGAGTTCCGTCTCTTTTTCGTCAACGCGCGTTCCAACGCCGCACCAACGGCGTGAATCGTACTACGTGCGGGACGTCTTGTGCCTTGATCATCAGGATCCCTGGGTGGCTAGCCGTGCGTAGACCAGGCGCAAAACGCCGGACTTCGTCAGACGGAATTCTTGGTCCGATTGAATAGCCTCAATCCCATCGCGCGAGTGAAACTACGCGGCCCGGCCAATGCCCATATCGGACAACAGGTTCAAGACCATTGCGGAATCGGCTCACGCATGCGGTTCACCAGAGGGAGCATTGTCTGCGCACATTGCCGCGCCCTCCAACCGGGGCTTCGACCCGCCCATGCGCAAGTTGACCCAGCGCTCAGCGTTGGCTCCCTTCGTCTCCTTCCCTTGCTTTCGCTCAAGGAAGGACATGCGCTCCCGCGCTCGCTTCCAGAACCCCTCCGCTCCCACTCCGACTTCTTACCAAGCTTGTCTAGTGCTTGATTGCGGTAGTCCCGCATTGATTTCGCTCTTGTCCGTCCACGCATCCTCTTCCTTGACCACCACACGATCCGCGAAGTACGAAAACGCGGCGCCCGTCTCTCGGCGAGCCTGATCGGCAAGAATCTTCACCGCCTCGCGCATCTCTGGCAGGCAGCCTCCGTCGATGAGGCGCATTGCCCATTTTAGAAACCAGCCAATGATTACCGCCATCTTTGCCCGGCCTTGGGTCAGCTGCTTGTGGAAGCGTGGTCACGCACCCCGTCCGCTTCTCCGAGGCGAGTATTGATCGGTTCCGGGCTGCCGCTTGCCACCGGGAGGCGGAGAAAGATCCGCCCGCTCGTCACCGCAGTGCCTTGATGGTCTGAACATACAGGACGTCGTCGGAGCATCCACCGCCTTCAATGCGTCTGTCTCTGATGTCGTACCACAGAAAATTCAGAGACCGCGGCCGAGAATCCATGGTCCCGGTGAGTACCACGGCCTTTCCATCCCAGGCACCGGATCTGCGCAGGACGTTCTTGGGTACGCACTCGCCCGACCGCGTCTGGAGTGAGCCCAATCCATGCCCACCGACGTACACCGTCATGACCCCGCAGAGCGTTGTTTCGCCCTGAACCGAGGCGACGTGGGTTCTGCACGATGAGGCAAGCATCATCAGGAAAGTTACGGCCAACAGCTTTATGACGCCCATGGGACGTTCTCCGTTTCTCTGCAACCTTTTAGTGGCTGAAGCTGGATTGGATAGCGCAGGGGAGAACATCCGGAACGGTGGCATGGCTTTCTCAACAAAACCAACGTCACGTGCTTAAAGGGCGCGAACCAACCATCGACCCATATCAGCAGAGTGCTAGAGTTTACACCCATGCCAGCTGGAAAGATGGATGAACGATATCCCCGATCCCTGTTATAGCTTGTTTGAAACTTCCATCGGTGGCGATCCAGCTATCGTAGTTGTCAATTCCACCTTACTAGGCTTCACTGGGCATGCTGCCTTTCCTTGGCACTTGAGGGTAGGGATTCACTGCGAGCTACAGGGTGCGAATGGCATGCCAACCCACGAAGAGGTGGAAGCTCTTTCCCGCTTGGAGGAGGAGATTGCACCCGCCATTGAGACCGACCAGAACGGAATTTTTCTCGCTCGAATTACGGCTCGCGGGGAACGCGTGCTCCTGTATAGAGTGCATGATCCCGAAAGAGCGAATGAGACATTGCAACTGCTGATCTCCAATTCAGCCGGACAGCGTGAATGGGAATATCAGATGGAGCACGACCTCGGCTGGACCTTGGTGAAACCGGAGCTGGACTTACTGGTTCAGCCTTCTCATCTCAACTAGCCATGTCCGTTCATTGAGCCCAAGTGATAGTGCAAGCCTCTGAACGCAATCTCGTTTGGTGAGTGCGGATGACATTGGGCAGAGTGTCCATAAGTGGCGATAAGGCCAACTCAGGACAGGATGCGAGGCGGTGTTTGGATGCGGGTAGGCCGCAGTGGACAACCCCACCCCATGTAGCCGCCAATTCATCCACAACTTAAGCTGAAAACCGATGAAATTCGAACAGACCCACAGGCTCTACGGCACGTATACCCAAACCAACTCGTATCGATATCCATCGCCAACTTCGTACACGTGAGCCTGAAGCACTAGATCACTCCTCCCCTCCTCTTCTGTGTAAAGATCAACGAGAACGTTCCAAAAATCTCCACACCAGATGCATACGGAAGAGCTCCAGGACTCGTCTGGCAGCCTTTTCAAGTGTGCGCCATACGCGCGAATGCTCTCTTGCGCGCTTGCCCACACATCTGGAGCTTGGAGGGTTACCTGCGGTAGCGATGGTTCGCCACCTTGGATCAGCGCATCAACGATGGCTGCGAGCATGGGCCGCCAAGCTTGCGGCACCGCAATCTCGCTCTCACCATCCTTAGGTGCGATCGCCTCATTCATTACCAATCTCTCCCGTACAATTGCTTGTGGCAGTCCAAACGGGGGTGAACACACACGAGCGCATTTCGTGTGGACTGTCCTTCAACTGATCAAAGAGGCCAGCGTGCACCTGAGATCGGAGTTATTCTCCACTACCGCAACTAAATCCATGCCCGGCTCCGCACCGCCAGCCGCGAAGAGGAAGTACTCAAGAGCCTCGCTTTCTACCGGCAAGGAAGTCGTTGCTACTTCAAGCTTTCCCTCGAGTTCCAGCACTGCATCAAGAGCGTCCTCCAGCGCATCGGAAAACTGGCCAACGCAACAAATCTCCTTGCACCCCAAACGAACTGCCTGGAGTGCAAAACTCAATGACGACTCGACCTCAGACATTCTTGAAGCAGGAAGCAACAACGCATAATTCTTATTATTTATCCTACTTTCGATACGCTCAAAGGATTCGACATCGCATAGGAAAACTCTGCGAGAACCAAAATTCATCATCATGATCCAGGCCTCGGTGGCGGTGGCGGTGGCGGTGGCGGGGATTCTTGAGCTTTTCAGTATTTCCGCTGCATTCCTTTATCTCTTGTTCAAGATGTTTGATCCGTCGTTACCGCTGTCGAGCAGCCACCTCCTGCGGAAGCTTCTCCATTCCAGGCTGACAGTTGGATTATCTTTGAAATATTGAAGCTTCCTTTGATGTTCTTCGATTCTCTTTTCCAATGAACGGATACCTCCCCTTGCCTCAGGACTGATCTCCTTCCTGCCGAGAAGCCGCATCAGATTGGCAGTCAGAGGAACGACACGACCACCCGTTGCCACAATAGCGGGGCCTGCAAAAGCTCCAATAACTGCTCCTGCTGCACGGGCCTCCGATCGAGATGCAAATTCATCCTGCGTCATGTCACCGCTATTCATCGCTGCGATGTCGCGATCAATCGCGCAGGTCCATGGTCCGTCGCGTCGACCATCCGGATCATTCTTTGAGATGGGATTAGTCGACACGTACCAGTAACGGTTGAAGTTTTTGCCATCAACGGAACTTACCGCTACCGGGTCCACAGACAGGAACACCCCAACTGCGGATCCATGTACCGCTGCTGCATGTAGCTCAGCCCAGTTGCCGCATCGCTCACATGCCCTGTGTACCCCGGGCCATCTTCAACTTGGCCACCAACCACCGCTCCATACGGCTCGTAGTCATAGCGCTTGATTACGTTGCCACTGGCATCGCTCTCAGCCACAACGGAGCCCAGTGCGTCAGTGTGGATGTACGTGACCGTCGTCTGGGCAGTTGCGGCTGACGACAGGCCAGGGCCGATCAGCAGCACGCAGCACAGCCAGGCGCCTAATGCTCCCAGCTTCCGAATTCGACCTTCAATTCCCCTGAAGCGGGTCGACACAACGCGTACAGCTCCCCCTAACTTGCGCATCCTTCCAATCCCTGAAAGAGCCTTGAAGCAAGGCCGGGTATTCATAGCACAGCAATGGCCGGTTGCGGTTTCGAGGTCAGGAACGGTGCCAGGACCTAAGCGCCTGGGAAGCCGCTGGGGCGAGTCGCGCGGCTCGGAAATTCTGGGCTGCCAGCCATGGGCTGGCACTACCGGGTTGCCGGCCAGCGGCCGGCACTACCACCAAGCGAGCCACAAACAAAAAGCCCCGACCAAGGCCGGGGCTTTTTCCTGTATCTGGTGCCGGAAATAGGAATCGAACCTACGACCTACGCATTACGAATCCAGCCGGCTGAACCTTACCGGACACGCATCACTGCGGGTTCACTGGCAACGCACTCAAGCCACACGAAATGCACCGGCATGGACCACATGCATACGTACGTGGCAGAAGCCCGCAATTCATTCTCTACAGTGAAATTCCGGGCAATTAGCAGCAACCTCGCTATAAGCGCCTTGTAAGCCACCGACCCTAGTAGCATTGCACGTCAAGCTCTCAATTCACACATCAAACTGGCATCGAACCGGCACGTGCGTCGCCTGAAAAGAGGTGAGCCCAAGGTCTGGCCAGCAACACCACAGCCGGACATCTTAGGACCATACGCGTGTCTAACACGGCAGCCGACCTCGTGGCCGCCGCGTCATAGCTGACCCATCAGACAGCTTTATAAAACTCCCAGAACGCCAGCGCCTCTGATACCAATGAAGTCCCCAAGAGAGATGCTAAGGGCTTATTGTACGCAAGGCGAACCTTTGCCGAACCAGAGGCTGGAATCGCCTCTAAGCGCGCGACTCCTGACTGCTTCAGCGCGTCCACGAACCTTCTCCACTCATCCTGATCGGCGTGCCCAATCCAAGATAGCCTCTGGTCATCTGCACTGTAATCCTCACGATCCAACACCACTGGCGTCTCAGACCGACGAACAAGACGGTCAATGAAGGCGAGAACCTGCTCGCGTGAAGAATCATCCTGCAGCATTGTCGACTTCTTGACCAATCCCAAGTCGTTAAGAATTGCACGAACCTCGCTAGGACTATCAGCAAACCTATCCCCTATGTGCAGACTGCGGATATTCGACGAATCTACACCTTTAAGATTACGAGACACCTGATCTGGGATCTTCGCTTCAAGGAATTCGATTGTCGAGTCGCTCACATTAATCATGACTGCCGACCCAGATGGAATTGACAACTCCCCGATATTGCTGCGACTAAGATCCAAAGAAGTCCAATCAGCCTTCGCCAGCCTTAAGGACTCGAGCTGCAGACCGGCGGCCCTAGCTGTTGGTGGCACACCACGATTTGCTGACAGCATAGCCTGCCAAAGTGCACCCAAGTTCGACGCCAGCACCGTCCCCTCGCCCCCCGCTTGCACATCAAAATCAATACACGCAGCCAGCACCTTCGACGCTTCCGGCATTTTCTCAACGAGCCAATCAAACGTAACGGGGTTCACCTTGCTAGTGCTGAGCAACCTTAAAATAGAACGGGAACTCACAACCCCTGAAAGCTTTCGTTGCAGCGCCAAGGATAAAAAGCAGTCGAACAGTATCTCGTGCGAAAATCCGAACTGACTATGCCCCGAGGCATCGAATGCAACACCAAGCCCGCAAAGTGAAGACAGTCTGCGCGTCAGGCCAGGCCGGGCGTTATCCAGCGTTGAGCTACCAACAACTGACTCTGCGCATACTACGAGATCGCCCTGCTCGATTTCACGGCTTGTACTAGACTGCATCGTCTCTGCGATATCGGAGAACAACTCCCGAAGCTCATCTGAACTTAAAAGCTCGCCTGCATTGGGGTCCTTGAGCTTTAGAGCCTCTCGCTCCAGATACTGCTCGATGACAATTTCATAAACTGATGGAATAACTTCATCTGAGACTTCCTGCCTCTCCAACCAAGCTGCGAATGCCTTCGCGAAGAATGGAACACTTAGAACCGGCCACTCGCGGTCCTTGACCGACCTGAGCGTCTCCTCATCTGCGCCCATCGCGATCAAATATCTACTAGCCTCAGCCTTAGACCACAACTGAAGTTCCAACAGAGTATGATCTACATTCAGGTGCGTTGCCTGTGCAAGTGATTTTCTATACTGCGTCAGGTAATAGGAAGAGCGAGCAGAGGCCACTAGAACCCCTCTCCCCCGGAGCTCATTGAACCAAGGCTCAAGCGAACCGAGTGCGTTCTCGTAACCACTACTCCCAAGGAGCTCATCGAAACCATCAACCAGCAGAACGAGCAATCCGTTCCTACAAAGCGCCTTCGCGCTATGACTTGATAAGACCTTTGTAATGGTAAGCGCACTGTTTACTGCGTCCTCGAGACTCGACAGCGTCCGTCCGGAAGAGGAAATGAACAGGTAGAGCGGGAGGTTCGAGTTAGGCTGCATCTCGATTGCCCTCGCTCTTTCGATCGCCGCGTTGACCATCAACTCCGTCTTCCCCAGCCCGGCTTGTCCGATGAGGAAAAATGCACTCGTAGATGGCTTTACGATTTTGCATGATTCGTCAATACGCGCGACTAGGTTGAACTCCTTCTCACTTATGGAAACACCAACATCCTTACGCTCTTTAATCAGCGTAGGACCTCTAACAGCCACTCTATTTGACAGGCCAAGCCTCGAAATTTCTTCCTGCGCGCGCTCGCTAGCGTAGTTTTCCAGCCCTATCGCCATTCTTCGGGCAAGTACATCCCAATTTGAAATGTGCTTAAGGAAGTCAGTGTAGCTCACCCAGTCATCGACCTTTCTCCGCCACTCCTTCCGATCATCAACACCAATGCGAAATGCATCTATTCTCGGCACATTGCTTTCACTCGTTGACCTGGTCCAAGGAACGAACAGTATTCCTGCATCCTCGCCATCGCCAAAGAAGTAGCTCGGTTTCGAATAGTCCTCGGTGTAGGCGCCCACATCAGCGAGTACATCCTTTACGAGCCGCCCCAAGCCTGGCGGAGTGGAAAAGCCATCTCCAACATAGAGCCGCTTAAATTTGGTTACAAGAACTTCGGAGCTCTCCGAAAACAGATCGCCATCCGGAGCTATGTAATGTATTCCGTCACTTGACAAGTGCGAGTACACCTGCAACGCGCCACAGCTCTCCGACCATATCCATACTGGCGAAACCTCAAAGAGTGATTTCTCCTTCGGCTTATGGAGAGTCACTCTCTCATCGCGAACCGCTACATATGTGTCAGCCAGATTTCGCCTCAGGACTTCATCCAGAACATCCAGCAACTTAACCAGCTCTCCACTGATGGCTTGGACTACGGTTGCATCATTGGGCAGTGGCTGACCATGCGAGAGCCTGTCCCTCAGCGTCTTGAATGAGCTGTACCTGGGAACCTTGAATTTATCAAGAGCACTGGTCGTCTCGTTACACCAACTGCCGATCATGGATGATATCCATGAAGGATTACCCCCTTGGACGCCCCCCTTCCTCACCGAAGCAAGCATGGTACCGAACCCTGGCACGGGCATCATCCGAATAGGCGTTTCGTCGGGCCGCCTCCCAAAGCAGACGGCGAGCGTGTATATGAGGCGAACGTGGAAGTCTACAAGTGCGATTGACTCGCGAATATCAAGCCGACTCAATGCGTTCTTCGGTCTGAATTGCGAAAGCAGCGGCCTTAACGCATCGAGAGTTGTTGATTCTTCCATTGAACTTGATCCCTAATTTTGAGGTATGCAGGAACAGCACGTCCCACCCTGCGTTACTCCAGTGCACTTCAGGCCACTTCCACTGCAACGCATTCACAGTGAACATTAACAATTTTCTGCAAAGATTGTGCCCCACCAGCAACCCCTAAAGTCGCAGCGCGTCCCGCCCCGTCAGCCGAATACAAGAACGTCGCAGTACTGATGCAGGCCTGTGGAGCGCCGACCATGGGATCACGTCCTTTTGAAACAATGACTTAGCCAAGGTCGCGCGGCAATCTGGGTACTGATAAGTGCCTCCTAAGCCGGGAAGGCCGGCACTTTGAGCAAATCACGCCCCATAAGCTGCCAGCCTTGTCTGGACGGGCCCCAGATGTGCGCTCAAGCCTATTACCTCCGGACCACCTCTGCCTCGGCTGGAACCGTACCTACGAGTAATACTTCTCGTTGCCGGGTCGGTTGCAGGCAAGACACTTGCGATAAAGACCAAATCTTCCATCACGCTCCCGCCCAAGCAGGCCACCGCAGTCGCAGATCAAAGCGCTGCGCCCTTGATCCCAGCGCCAAAGCCTTAAAGTAGCGCCAAGTGCAAGCGTGACCGATACCGCGATAGCCAACGCCGGGAGCCATCGCACCATCGCATACACCCCTGCAAGCACCGGACTCTCCCGGAGCATTCCCAGCGGCACCATCAGCAGCAACCCCAGCGCGAAAGCCCCAAGTGCGGGGGCATACATCCGTACCATCATCCACGTCCAACGATCCATGTAGCCGTCCCGGTGATTGTTTTATGCATCCTTGTGCATATCGGTCGCAGAGGGTGAGACTTGAACCTCACGCACTTTTCGCCGCCCCTACAAGGTGGAAGCCCACCGCACGCTTCATACATGGCCACCATGTTTTGCAATTGCAGGCACCACCTGAAGCACCGCCGCCCGCATATTGCACGTTGAGCTCAGGGTGCATGCGCTTTGATAGCGTTTCGCATGGGGCAGGCGCCAAGTTCCTAGACGCCCGTGACAGCCTTGGACAGCTCTACCAGCACAGACACCTTCACCAGCCTCTCAAATCCGTGCTACGTGTGCTTGCAGCGCGGACTGTTTTCTACCGTAGCGCTCTCGCGCGATCTCGCCGAAGAGGCCGCGTGTGACGCAAATCATCGACAACACTGCATACTTGACCGAGAAAGAATGAAGGGGCCGGCCTTCCGGGGGTAGCAAGCCAGCGATACGGCCAGGCAATGCTTTTAGCAAGCCACAGAAGCTCCCTACGCGCGATCACACCGGCCATGAGCGAAAGACGCGTATCGAGCACAACCTCGCATACCCTAGCATCAGGACGCGGCAGCATGGACCGGGACCTGACCTTTGACGCCAGGATCTCCGGGATAGGATACGCAGATGTCACGCTTCCCTATATTTTTAAAGCTTTTACTTAAGAGCTTTTTATATAGGGAAGCGTGACATCTCAACCACAGATACGGAGCTTCGCCTACTCCCGGCTCTTCCGCTTTTTTTCATCCCGGCGAGCTTTGTCTTTCTGCCGCTTCCGGATCACCTTGGGTTCACCCGCCTCCTTCAAGACCCGGCGACGCTCCTGGTCTGTCATGACCACTCCTTCGCGCTGACGTTCCCGCTGTCGGCGCTTACGGTCCCTCGCGGCAACGCGAGACCGCTCCTTCGGGACATCACTGACCCCGAATCGCGCCATGATGCCCGCTTCGACTTCTGCCCGACGTTCGTTGCAGCGATGCATTGCTGGGCATTGGCTGCAGATGAGATCGCCCTCCGCACGCATACCAAAGCAGCCGGGATCAGATGGCGTGGGCGAATCAAGCACGACCGGTGTACGTGAGGTATAGCCTCCACGATGAGACTTTGCCTCATCTACGAGCTCTTTCCCAAAACGTCGGATCGCCTCGGCTTCAGACATCACTTGTTCGGTGCACATGTAGCGACTGAGCAAGACTGGCTTGCGCGCCGCCCCGGCCCTGTCGATCTGTTCCTGTATCCAGTCGAGTGCTGCATTTTGCTGCTGATCGCCAGTGAAGTTGCTCGCGTGGAAGCGCGGATCGAAATCTCCCCTGAACGGATCAAACAACCCTGCCGCGCGCTGCTGATCAAGGCGTTGGATCAGCAGCGGGAGCTTTGCGTCACTACACAGCTGGTTGGGTCGTGGTAGTTCAAGCGTCCCATTGTCGTCGGCGTCCTGCATCAATGCGATGACGAACCACTCGTAGGGCACTCCGATTGCGTCCGCGCGCTGGCGTGCCCGCCAAATGCTAGCGAAGTCACCCGACTCCAGACCACTGAGGCGCTCCGGAAGACCGTAAGGTTCACGCCCCTTTCGTCGCACAAAACGAGATGTGTAGTGCCGACGGTAGGCTTCATAGAAGCATTGCGTCCGCTCGTAGGGGTTCATGTAGCGATACGCCAAGTGCGCCGAGCTCGCAAGTTCCGGTTCTTCATTGAAGTCATTCGGTGCAATCCACTCCCGTGCCTGGACCAGCTGTTCTGTCGCCAGGGCTTCAGACCCAGCCCTCTTTGCCGCTGCCAATTTCTGGGCGCGACGATATGCTGCCATTTTCATAGTAGGACCTCGTTTCTGATGACCCGGCCTGGACCGACTTGATGGTTGGCGTGACGCGCGCTGCGTCACGTTCCGGTAAGCGCTGGGTGCGGATGGCCCTTCCACACCTAGCGTAGGAACTACATGCCTTATGGAGTGCGGAATTCCTTAACGGCTGACGGCGTCGAGCTCCATCACGTGCAGCTGCACTTCAGCAGAAACAAGCATTGCAGCAGTGATGCGTTTCTTGCCGCAGTGGCGCAGGTAGGTCACAGCACGCTGAACGTAGTCGCGGTAGTTGATACCGGTCATATCAACCATCTGGCGAGCCTTCCAGATCGCACGGAACATCGAGGCATCGCATACGCGCAGGTCGAAGCGACGGTCAGCGGCACCCATGTTCAGCTGGACCACCTTGGCGAACTCCATCGTTGCCTCAAAAGCAGTCATGTCGCGATAGGCCGAACACCGACGCGACTTGCAGCCATCCTCCTCAGAGAGCGCTTCCGGGCCCATGATTTCCTCGGCAATGCTGTACTGGGCGACGCGAGATGCCTCGTTACCTTCGCGCTGCGCAGCAAACAGGCGGGTCGAGCGCTCGATGCAGCTATTCTTCTTCATTGAATTTTCCCTTCTTTTGTCGCGGTTGCCGGCGGCCTCCGTCGAAAGCAATGTTGAGGGCGAATAATTTGGGGGACTCATTGAAGTCGAATAGTCCGCCAACCTAAAATGCGGTATGGCAACCGCACCCTACACCCCCCTATCGCATGCTGAATTCAAGGAACTCCTGATCCTTGCGAATGACTTGACCGGCGAGTTGGATGCAGAGCTATTGCTATACAAGCCCATCAAGCTCTCCACCCCCGCGTTAATGGTGCTAGATGCGGTCGCTCGGGCCGATTCCTCCAAGGCAAGATCACTGACCCGAGCCAGCTTGGCCCGGCTCATGAAAGTTGCGCCTTCGTCGATGTCGTCTCTCGTCGCTCGATTGATCAGAGAAGAACTTCTAGAGGACAGGCCGTTGGATGACCGGTCTCGTGGACTTCAAATCAGGCAGGAGGGGCGAGTCCTGCTCGCCCAGGCGGCTGCTGACTGGAAGACTTGCTTTGAAAGGGCCAAATGCGATCTGTCGCCACTAGAGTGGCAACAATTGTTCGAGATGATCAAAAAGCTCAACACTGCACGGGAGAAAAGGCGGATTGAGGAGAGGGCAAAGTACATGCGGGCCCCCTGATGTCACAGGCATACGTGTAGCAGGGATCGCAATACAGCGCGCAGGTTGTGTCATGCTATGTATGGAGTGGTTCTGCCGACGACGCCACTTCGCCGCTTATGCACTGCGACTTTTGCGAACCACCTAGGACTTCGTGTTTTGGACGCAACTCATCCGCATCCGCACTAAAAGCCCAATGTCTGCCAATGCGCACCAATCGCTGCACAAGGCTCGCCTGGTGAAGCAGCTACACCCCTGCATCGACAGTCCTCGAACAGCCCCACATTGATCGGTAGCGCGATCCTAGAGCGCCTACTCGATGCTGCTAACCCGGCGACTGAGACAGCAGCCAGATGGTGCATCAACTGACATAGAAAGGCCCGCTGACGTTGCCATCAGCAGGCCCGGTTGGGATGCATTTAGTCCCTCAACGAGGGCGGATACCAAGCCCCAGGAACACAGCCCCAGCGATGGTCAGGGCTTGCCCCACTGCGAGCGCGTGCATGTTCGCGACGTTACCGTAGCCGCTTACTGACGGGTTGATCAGGAAGTAGAGCCCGATCCCAAGCCCAGCTAGGCCCAAGATGATACATGCAGTTGCCGACCCCTCACTTTCAGCAGCTCCGGCTAGCTTGTCGATTTGCATCTTCACGCTCTCGGACGATAGCTTCCCATGACACTTGGGGCAGCTAGTCCTGCCGCTGCGGGTGGGTAGCGCAGCCCCACACGCCGGACACTGATATGGGTTATCGGTCATAGTTCCTTCTTGCATCTTTCACTCCTTAGTTAGTGATTTGAGCGGATCACTGTGTCGCTGGACGGACGATCTGAGCATCGTCGACCAAACCGGCTAGCGTGCTCCGCTGCGCTTCGTCGAGCACGTACTCTGTGCCACAAACCCGAACTTCTATCTCCCGAGCGCCCGCGAAAGCTGAGGCCTCAGCCAAAGTCATCTTCTTGCCGAAGGACAGGATGGCGTACTCGTGTCGATTAAATGCGGGCATGTCGCTGGGAAGCGAAACGGCCTTTCCGTCCACGAGCATGTCAAAGCCTGTACCGGCGCAACGAACGTCATAGGACATGCTGAAGGTCACGATGGCGGAGACGGTGAAAGAGTCCGACTTCGTTACAGCGCGGTCTCCGTCTACCACGCTCTGTAGGCTCAGAGATATGCCCCTGCTGGTCCTGGACAGCTCGGACAGCTCCACTTTGGCATCGTAGGAGGTTCGATCCTTGAAACGGTCATATGACCGATGCTCCTGAGCCACTACCTGCCCTGGGGCAACAGCCGTCAGCACCAACGACACGACCGCAGCAAGCGTAATTCGGTTCTTCATCCCAACGTCCCCGACTCAGCGCTGACGGGCCCAGCCACCCCTTGCGGCCGGTCACACCACGTGCAACGCTATATACCACAATGGTAATGACTTCTACTGAATAGGTATATGGCCCATGCTCCTGCAGGTTCACACACCGTTACCTCCGCGTGCCCTCGCCCCCAGTCATCACTGCTACGTTTTCCAAGCGCCTCTCCCAAGCTCGAGCAATGCGCGGGCTGTCCCAGCGCGCGCTGGGGGCGCTGGTGGATAAGGATCAGGACAAGAATCGGGGTGCCGTGCTGATCAATAGGTACGAGCGCGAAAGGAACCAAGCCGACATGACCAAGGCAGCGGAGCTCGCCAGCGCGCTGGACGTGCCGGTCGCCTACCTCTTCGCTGAGGACGATGACCTGGCTGCGGCGATCTTGGCTTTCGCCAAGCTGCCCTCTGCGGAACGCCAAAGGATGCGGGAAGAGCTTGAGCGTTTGGCTGGTCAACAACCGGGCTAAGTGCTTACGCCGCCAACTTGGCAACTGCCGCCGCCAAAGTGTCCGGGGCCAAGTGGGCGTATCGAAGGGTCATAGTGATGTCTGCATGACCCAAGAGCTCTCGCACGGTATTCAGGTCCACCCCCGCCCGCACCAAGCGTGATGCGAAATGATGGCGCAGATCATGGAAGCGGAACTCTTCAATGCGGGCATCGGCTATGAGTTTTCCCCACCCCTTCTTGATGTCGGTCACCTCGAATACCTTGCCCGCGCGGCGCTCGCCCGCCTGTCTTGCCCAGCGCTGCAGGACTTCCATGGCTTCGGTGTTTAATGGGATGTGTCGCTGCCTGCCCGATTTGGCGTTCTCGGCCCGGATGGTCAGCATCTTGGCTTCCCAGTTGATGTCAGCCCAGGTTATCGACAGCAACTCACCCCTCCGCATGCCGGTATTCATGGCTGTGAGAACCACGGGCGTTAGGTGATCGACATACCCATCCATCGGCAAATCGGGCAGAACCACTTGCCGGTACTTACGTCGGGCAGCATTGGCGTTCGCCCTACCCTCTGCACCAGCCAGATCGCGCGCTGCGAGTGCAGCTCGGAGCATTGCCTCTTCATCAGGGGACAGGAACCGAACGACCTTGCGACTAGCTGCTGATCGATGACGCATGCCCATGAGGGGGTTAGTCTCGATCAGTTTCCACTCCACAGCCCGCGACAGGGCAGACCGCAGGCAAGCAAAGTCGCGCGCTGCGGTAGCCTTGGTGACGGCATGCGGACCAGTGACACGCCCGCGCCACCATCGCTCCATCGTGGGCACGTCAATCTCTACGATCTGACGGCGTAACAACCACGGGAACACCGATCGGATGCGGTCTGGGTACTGACGACCACCCTTGAGCTCAGCTATCGCCCAAGGTTCGAAGTGGTCATTGAGAAGTGTTTCGAGCGTGCAGCTTGTGGGCTTGGACTTCGCGAGCGCTGGCAGTCCGGACTGAACGTATTCAGCGACCGCTTGCCGGGCTTGGTCGCGGGCTTGTTCGAGCGTTAGGTGCTCGACCGAACCCAAGGTGCGGCGCTTACCATGCGCCCAGGTCACGATCCATGCTTTATGACCCGAGGGCTGCACTCGCAAGATCAGGCCGCGAACCTGAGCGTCCCTGAGCTCATATGGGCGATCCTTAGGCTCAGCCGTGAGAACGATGCGCTTGGTGAGGGCAGATGACATCGGGCGGAGCGTCCGTAAGTGGCGATAAGGCCAACTTAGGACAGGATGCGAGGCGGTGTTTGGATGCGGATCGTCCGCAACCGACTTTGACTTCAGCCGAGCACTACGCGGTTTCAGACCAATGATTGTGAACTAGCGTCACTTGGTTGACCCAGAAGGTGAGCCTTTTGAGCTGATGCCTGGAACCGCTAAAGGCTCCAATTCCTTCAGCTGCCGCAAAAAATCCTTCACCGGGGTTGTTGTCGCCGCCCTTGTGAACCACCAAGGCAGTCAACATTGGACGCCCATTCGCATGCTCGAAGCGAACAATTTCGCCCAGTCGCCGCGCGATATCCTCACGATCCTCTTCTCGGTCCATGTTCAGACCAATCAATGGCGCGACATCCCCATAGGTTGCCAAGGAGCGGGATTCCGCAAGCTCAACCAGCTTTCCGTACAAGACGCTATCAATAGACACTCTCAGCCTCCGAGCAAGATCCTACACATCTCATCTGCTTTCCAAGTAAGCGCCCAAGCCATCGCGCACAACTGGATGCCATGTCGATGGACTGAAGCCCCGAGACGATGGATGGCGAATGACGATATGCGCGCAATCGACGTGCGGAAGCCAGTGACCAACCCCCTTACCCAGCACGACCATGCAGTCAGGCTTGAGAGTACGAAGCAGCTGCGGCAAAGCAGATCGACCAGCCTTCCATTGGGATGTAGTTGGCCGAGCATTGTGGGCTGAGCCAGGAAATTCTTGTATGAAATTCGCGAAAGCTACGCCATGCCAGAACGCTGATCTTTCATCCTTACCGATAGGCGAACTCGGACCTTGAATCGTCCTCTGTACTCGATTGAAGAACAGATGCCTATCCTGCTCGATGGCTAGCTGGTTGACACACGAAATCGTGAAACTAGGCAAATAGTCCTCAACAACTCCATAGTGAGACTCGCCAAGAAGAAGCAAGCGGAACCCCAGATCGCCACCCGCCTGATAGCCCGTCCCCACCCACGGCTGAAAGTAAAGCAAGCCCGTTACTCCCCGAAGAAATCAAGCATGTCTGACCAAATCTGCACCTACCACTATCAGATATCGTGGCGATCCTGTCGCACAGAATAATCTAAGCGAACAAACTAGCAGCCGCCCACTCTCGCCATTCACCCAATCGACACGAATCTCGTGAAGCGCGTCGCTAGGCGGCACTTCCTCATGCCAGCAACCAATCAGCCGGTTAGATAGAGGCTCGCTCCCTCTGATGATGTCCAGTAAGCGGGGCGCGAACGCGTTGATCCCCAGCTCTGCGACTGCAAAGCAGTGAGCTATCTTCGCGAGCATCCTTAAGAAGGATTCGGGATGAATCGAGCCGACATGAACACTGCCTCCTTCTTGAAAGCCACTGAAGAACTTTGGGTCATAGCTACCCCAAGTCCACAACTGGCAATCAAGCGCCTCGGTGTTCTCTGCACCACTGATGATGGTCGGAAGTGGCATCGTGAGCGCTATGTACAATCCTGGCACAAGGTCGACGTCCCAGTCTTGCTTTCGCCCTAGCGGACGAATCTCGCCATCCACTCTATCGGCGAGCCAAAGCCCTACATTGTCTTTGCGCTTTCGTGGCCGCTTTGTCGGAGCGCCAATGACTTCGCGAAAGATACCGATGCTCTGCTTTGTGTAGCGTGCCTCAAAAGCGCTTGTCATCGATGCACAGGGTCGACAACTTGATTTCGGTAGAACTAATGCGTCCCCGGCCAAGCTCTCCGGCAAGATGTGCTCGTCCTCAAGCCCTTCCGTTGCACCGCAGTACACGCATACCCCAAGAGCAGGGTACTCCTTGGCCTTGGCCGGTCGCCAGATGGCTTTACGAGGCATCCCATCCCCTCCCTCTGATGGCGGAGCAACAGTAGCGCTGCTCGTGAATCCCATCTTAAGGCTACCGGAAGCCAGATTCCGGACCGTTGCTTCAAGAAAATTCTGAGGGTGCGAACCATCCGCAACTCTCCGCAAACAGCCGCAATGAAGCCAAGCAAGCAATCATTCCGACACGAATCCCTCGCCAGTCAATGACTTCCAACACCCGTCCAAACAAAAAGCCCCGGCCAAGGCCGGGGCTTTTCGCTGTATCTGGTGCCGGAAATAGGAATCGAACCTACGACCTACGCATTACGAATGCGCCGCTCTACCAACTGAGCTATTCCGGCTGAGCAGGCAATTCTACGGTGGAGGGCCCCAAGCGGTCAATTGGCACCGCCCCCCGCCCGCCAATGAGGGGCAGTCACACGCCCCACCCCACCAGGCGTTGACGCAAGGCCGCCTACAGTGGCGCTGTCCCGCTTGGAAGCCCCCGATGCCCGCCTGTTCCCGACTGACCGGCCTCATGCTGGCCGCCCTGCTCTGCACCGGCAGCGCCGCCGCCGAACCCGCCCGCCCGGCGCCCCAGCCACCCGACCAGCAGTGGCAGCCGCTGTTCCAGCAGGTCCAGGGCGCCCACGTGTTCAAGGACCAGAAGACCTTCGCCGACGCCCTCCCGCGCCAGGACGCCCGTGCGCTGCTCGATCACTGGCAGCAGGCCCAGACGCAGCCGGGCTACACCCTGCCCGCCTTCGTCGCCGCCCAGTTCACGCTGCCCGGCGATACAGCCGCCTACGTGCCCCCGGCCGGCGAAAGCCTGCGTGCCCACATCGACGGCCTGTGGCCGGTACTGACCCGCACCACCCGCACTGTCGACCCACACGGCTCTCTGCTGCCGCTGCCCAAGCCCTACGTGGTGCCGGGCGGGCGTTTCCGCGAGGTCTATTACTGGGACAGCTACTTCACGATGCTGGGGCTGGCGTCCAGTGGGCGCTGGCAGCAGGTGCGCTACATGGTCGACAACTTCGCGTGGCAGCTGGACCAGTACGGGCACATCCCCAACGGCAACCGCAGCTACTACCTGAGCCGCTCGCAGCCGCCCTTCTTCAGCCTCATGGTGGAGCTGCTGGCCACCCACGAAGGTGATGACGCCTACCGCCGCTATCTGCCGCAACTGCGTACCGAGCATGCGTTCTGGATGCGCGGTGCCGACGGCCTGCCACCGGGTGCGGCCAGCGAGCGCGTGGTGCGCTTGGCCGACGGCCAACTGCTCAACCGCTACTGGGATGCACGTGCGGTACCGCGCACAGAATCGTGGACCGACGATCTGGCCACCGCCGCGCAGGCGCCACAGCGCGCGCCATCGCAGGTGTATCGCGACCTACGCGCGGGGGCGGAATCGGGCTGGGATTTCAGCTCCCGTTGGCTGGCCGATCCGGCCGCGCTGGGCAGCATCCACACCACCGCCATCGTGCCGGTGGACTTGAACAGCCTGCTGTTCCATCTGGAAAAAACCGTGGCCCGCGCGAGCAAGGCGGCCGGTGACGGCGCTGCTGCACGTGATTACGAGCAGCGGGCGCAGGCGCGCCAGAAGGCGATCAATACGCTGCTCTGGGACGCTACCCAAGGCTGGTATGTGGATCGCGATATCGAGCGCGGTCAAACCCGCCCTGCCCTCACTGCAGCGGCGCTGTTTCCGCTCTGGCTGCAGGTGGCCACCCGCTCGCAGGCCCGGCAGACCGCAGCGGCGGTGGATGCGCAGTTGCTGCGCCAGGGCGGCCTGCTCACCACGACGGTGCGTACCGGGCAGCAGTGGGACGCGCCGAACGGCTGGGCGCCGCTGCAGTGGGTCGCCGTCGATGGCCTGCAACGCTATGGCGAGAACACATTGGCGCGCCGCATCGGCACGCGCTTCCTGCACACCGTGCAGGCCGTGTACGACAGCGAAGGCAAGTTGGTGGAGAAGTACGTGGTGGACGGCTCGGCCGGCGGCGGCGGTGGCGGCGAGTACCCGCTGCAGGATGGCTTCGGGTGGAGCAACGGCGTGACCTTGGCGCTGCTGGACCGGCTGTGTCCGTCGCGACGCACCTGCGTCAGTGCACAGGATGTGGGCGCCGCAGACTGAGCTGCGGCGCAGCGGCAATCAACTTCCGCGCGTGCCGTGGGCGCCCGGTACCGATCGCGCAATGCCGTATTGCGCGGCGTAGTACGTACTCAGCACCAGCAGGCTGGCCATCGGCAACCCACCGCCGAAACGGTCCCAGGCCAGCAGGCAATCGCTGGCCACGAACAACACCGCACCGCCCGCCGCCCACGCCGTGCTGCGCCGGTCGATGCCCTGCGGTGCCGGCGCGCGCCAGTGCCGGGCCAGCGCGAGGATCGCCATGACGGCCAGCACCACCACGTAGGCCAGGACGGGCACGCGCATGTCGGCCGGCAGGTGCGGCCACAACGCGATGAGATTGCCCGCGGCGAACGCGCCAAGCAGCACGGCCGCCACGCCCAGTCCGCGCCCGGCGTGGATGCCGGCGCGGAAGGCGACGATGTAGCAGACATGCGCCAGCAGGAAGGCGACCAGGCCCGGTACGAAGGCATCCATCGGCAGCATCAGGGCAATGTCGCCGAGGCAGGAAAGGCCCATGCCGGCCAGCACCGCACGGCGGTAGCCGGGTGCCGGTGACATTGATGAGGCAACGGCCTGCCATGCGATCGAAGCGATCAACAAGGTGGTCAGTGGTTTGGCCAACCAGTGCACCCAACGTCCATCGCCGTCCAGCCCCGCGCCGACGATGGCCACGATGGCCACGGCCACGATGAGTAGATCGCGGCCGCGCGAGGTCATCGGGCTTTCCACAGCTCGGCCAGGCGATCAGGCTTGCCGGCGATGCGCTGCAGCGACGGGTACAGCAGGCCACCGTGGTAGTCCAGGCTCACCGTGTCGATGCGGTCGAAGCTGCGCACCAGCAGGGTGATCGGCGCCTTGTCGGTCTTGGCGGCGGTCACCGCGTCCTTCAGTACGTCACCCTTGAACACGCGGCCGTTGACGGCCAGTACCGTCATGCCCGGCGCCAGCCCGGCATTGAACGCCGGGCTGTCCCACAGCACGTCGGTCAGCGCGCCGCTGTTGGCCACGCTGACGCCCAGCGAGTAGGTCAGGTTGATGCCGGCGGCGCGGGTTTCCTGCGCCTTGACCGCATCGCTCGGGGTATCGGTGTAGACCAGCTTCCAGCCAGCCGCTTCCAGCCCACCGGTCAGCGATCCATGCCCGTCCAGGCGCTCGCGCAGGAAGCTGGCCCAGTCAAACGGCGCGATCCCGTTCAAGGTGCGCACCACGTCTTCGAAGGTGTACGGATGGACGTTCCAGTCGCCATCGTTCACGCCGAAGAACGCCTTGGCGAAATCGTCGAGGCTGCGCTTGTTGCCGGTCAGCGCGCGCAGCTTGCCTTCCACTTCCAGCCACACCATCTGGCCACCGGAATAGTAGTCCTCGCTCAGCTGGTAGTTGCGGAAAGCCAGCGCGCGACGCTGGGCGATGGTGGGATCGTTGGTGGTGTCCTGCAGCGCGCGCCACGCCAGGCCCGGTCGGCCGCGATCGTAGGTGGCTGCCACGTTGGCCAGGGTTTCGTGGGTCTGCTGCACGCTCCACAAGCCCGAGCGCGCGGCCAGCACCTGGCCCCAGAACTGGGTCTGGCCTTCATACAGCCACAGCAGGCTGTCGCCCATCGGCACGTTGAAGTTGGGCGTGGACAGATCCGCACCGCGCCGGTACTTGCCATTCCAGGAGTGGTTGAACTCGTGCGGCAGCAGGTCGCGGCCCAGCCAGTTCTTGTCCCATTCGGTGAAATAGCCCGGTTCGGCGCTGTTCTCGCTGGAGCGCTGGTGCTCCAGGCCGATGCCGCCAAGCTTGTTGGTCAGCGCCAGCAGGAAGTCGTAATGATCGAAGTGGCGCGCGCCGTACAGCTTGTAGATCTGCTGCACCAGCGCGCGGTGCGCCTGCAGCTGTTCGGGCTTGGCGACCAGCGATTTGGCATCGTCGGCAAACACGTTCAGGCGCACCGGCACCTTGGCACCGGGATCCAGGTCGAACTGCTGGTAGTAGCGGCCGGCGAACAGCGGCGAATCGACCAGATGGTCGTAGCTGATCGGCTTGAACACCACGGTATCGCCGTCGCGGCGCTCGGTTTCCAGCGCGGTGGCGTAGTTCCAGCCCTTTGGCAGGGTCACGCTGGCCTGGGCCTGCAGGTTGCGGGTGATCACGCCGGCCGGATACAGCGAGTTGGCGTTCCACTGCAGGTTGAGCATTTCCGGGGTCATCACCACCCGGCCCTGGCTGCCGCCCTGCGAGGACAGGAACTTGAACTCGGCCACCACCTCGCTGGCACCGTCGGGCACGTCCACCTTGAAGGCGTACACATCGTACTGATCGCGCGTCCATTGCAGCGGCTTACCGTTGGCGGTGACCACCAACCCGGCCACCTTGTCGATCGGGCCACTGGGCGAATGCGCACCGGGCAGCCACTGCGGATACAGCAGGGTGAGCGGACCGGGCTTGGCCGGAATGGTCGCCTTGACCTTGAAGATGCGCCGGCCGATGTCGCGTGCGTCCACCTCGATGCGCAGCACACCCGGCCAGGCAACATCCTGCGGGGGCGGCGTCTGCGCCTGTACGCCGGTGGCAGTGAGTGCCAGCAGCACGGACAGGACGGTGGTACGCATGTTCATCGGCAACGCTCCGGCGGTGATAGAGCCGATCCTAGCCCTCGTCACTGCCCTGCCCCATGGCCAAAGGTCATGCGTGGGGCAGCGGCCAGACTATGCAAAGCACGGGCGTCGCGCGTGGGTAGAGCCAAGCCATGCTTGGCTGCGCCGCGTCAGCTGATCAACCGCAGCCGCAGTTCCTTGGGCAGCGCGAACACCATCGATTCCGGTTCGCCGTCGAGTTCGCCGATGCCCGTGGCACCCAGCTCCTTCAAGCGTGCGATCACGCCGTCCACCAGCACCTGCGGTGCCGATGCGCCGGCGGTCAGGCCGATGTGCTTCTTGCCCACCACCCAGGCCGGGTCGATTTCGTGGGCGCCGTCGATCAGGTACGACTCCACGCCCTCACGGCGCGCGAGTTCACTGAGACGGTTGGAGTTGGAGCTGTTCGGCGAGCCCACCACCAGCACCAGGTCGCAGCGCTGGGCCAGGTCGCGCACGGCGTCCTGGCGGTTCTGGGTGGCGTAGCAGATGTCGTCGTTCTTCGGCCCCTGCATCGCCGGGAAGCGCGCACGCATGGCCTCGATGATGCCGCGCGTGTCGTCCACCGAGAGCGTGGTCTGGGTGGTGTAGGCGAAGTTTTCCGGCTGCTCGATCTCCAGCGTGGCCACGTCTTCAACGTCTTCCACCAGGTAGATGCGGCCGGTGCCGCGTTCGCGGTTCCACTGGCCCATGGTGCCTTCCACTTCCGGGTGGCCGGCGTGGCCGATCAGCACCACGTCGCGGCCGGCACGGCAATGCCGGGCCACTTCAAGGTGCACCTTGGTGACCAGCGGGCAGGTCGCATCGAACACCTTCAGGCCACGGCGCTCGGCTTCCTGGCGCACGGCCTGGGAGACGCCGTGGGCGCTGAAGATGACCGTGTTGTCGTCGGGCACTTCGTCGAGTTCCTCGACGAAGATCGCGCCGCGCGCCTTCAGGTCATCCACCACGAAACGGTTGTGCACGACCTCGTGGCGCACATAGATCGGCGCGCCAAGGGTCTCGATCGCGCGCTTGACGATCTCGATCGCACGATCGACACCGGCACAGAAACCACGCGGATTGGCGAGCAACACGTCCATCGGTCAGATACTCCGGCCGGCACGCGGCCGGTTGATTGCAGGAAACAGGAGGGAATTATCCCGCTTTTTTCTCGGACTTGCCTTCGAACAGGCCAAACACAGCGATCCCGACCGCCCCGACCACGATCGCCGCGTCGGCGATGTTGAACGAGGGCCAGTAATGGTCGCCGATGTGCCACTGGATGAAGTCCACCACGTGGCCGTGCATCAGCCGGTCGATGACGTTGCCGATCGCCCCGCCGATGACCAGCGCGTAAGGCACCGCGCTGCGCCAGTGGGCACGGGCGGTGCGCGACAACCAGAACGCCATCAGGCCGCTGATGCCCACCGCCAGCGCGGTGAAGAACCACAGCTGCCAGCCACCGGCATCGCTCAGGAAGCTGAACGCCGCACCGGTGTTATAGGTGCGGAACCAGTTCCAGAAGCCCTCGATGACCACCACCGGCTGGTACTCGGGCAGGCTGGACAGCACCCAGGCCTTGCTCCACTGGTCCAGGCCGATGATCGCCACCGAAAGCAGCAACCACACCAACGCATTGGGACGCGGACGGACGGCGCTCATCAGAACCACCGCCGATCTTCGCCGGCACCGTCGATGTTGGTCACGCAGCGACCGCACAGTTCCGGATGGGCCGCCACCGTGCCCACGTCGGCACGGTAATGCCAACAGCGCACGCACTTGGTCTTTTCGGTCGGCTGCGCACTGACAAACACCTCATCGGTGGTCGCCGGGCGCACCTGCACATCGCCACTGATCAGCAGGAAGCGCAGTTCGTCAGCCAGCGGCTGCCAGCGGGCGGCGGTGTCCGCGTCGGCGGCCACGGTGATCTCCGCTTCCAGCGCCGCACCGATGGCACCGTTGGCACGCATCGGCTCGAGCACCTTGGACACCTGCTCGCGCAGGGCCAGCAGCTGGTCGAAATCGGCGGCGGTGAGCGGCGCGTCGGCCGGCAGCGGCGCCAGACCTTCATACCAGGTGGCAAACAGCACGTTGTCCTTGCGCGCGCCCGGCAGGTAGCCCCACAGCTCGTCGGCGGTGAAGCTCAGGATCGGGGCGATCCAGCGGGTGAACGCTTCGGCGATGTGGTACATCGCGCTCTGCGCCGAGCGGCGGCCGCGCGAGTCCACCGGCATGGTGTACAGCCGGTCCTTGGTCACGTCCAGGTACAGCGACCCCAGGTCGACGCTGCAGAAGTTCAGCAGCAGCTGCACGATCTCGGCCATGGTGTAGCTGGTGTAGGCGGCCTTGATCTTCTCCTGCACCTCGAAGGCGCGATGCACGATCCAGCGGTCCAGCGCGACCATGTCGGCCGGCGCCACCAGGTGCTGGGCCGGATCGAAGCCGTCCAGGTTGCCCAGCAGGAAGCGCGCGGTGTTGCGCAGGCGCCGGTAGGCGTCGGCATTGCGCTTGAGGATCTCCTGCGACAGCGACATTTCATTGCTGTAGTCGGCCGAGGCGATCCACAGGCGCAGGATGTCCGCGCCCAGCGTTTTCATGATGTCCTGCGGCTCGATGCCGTTGCCCAGCGACTTGGACATCTTGCGGCCCTTCTCATCCACGGTGAAGCCATGGGTGAGGCACTGCTTGTACGGGGCATGCTTGTCGATGGCCACGCCGGTCAGCAGCGAAGACTGGAACCAGCCGCGGTGCTGGTCCGAGCCTTCCAGGTACAGGTCGGCCGGCTTGCCGAAGCCACGTGCCAGCAGCACGCCTTCGTGGGTGACGCCGGAATCGAACCACACATCCAGGATGTCGGTGACCTTCTCGTACTGCGCGGCGTCGTCACCGAGCAGCTCGGCGCTGTCCAGCGAGTACCAGACGTCGATGCCGCCCTGCTCCACGCGGTCGGCCACCTGCTGCATCAGTTCAACGGTGCGCGGGTGCGGCTCGCCGGTTTCGCGGTGGGTGAACATCGCGATCGGCACGCCCCAGGTGCGCTGGCGGCTGATGCACCAGTCCGGGCGCCCTTCGACCATGCCGCCGATGCGCGCCTTGCCCCAGCTCGGGAACCAGCCGACGTTGTCGATGGCGGCCATCGCATCGCTGCGCAGGTTGGCCTTGTCCATCGAGATGAACCACTGCGGGGTGGCGCGGAACACCACCGGGGTCTTGTGACGCCAGCAGTGTGGGTAGCTGTGCACGATCTCGACATAGGCCAGCAGCGCACCGGAGGCGCGCAGCACGTCCACGATCAGCGGCTGCGCCTTCCACAGGTGCACGCCGGCCAGCTCGACATCGCCGGCCGGCGGGGTCGAGGACAGGTACACGCCGCGGCCGTCGACCGGGTTGATCTGGCCCGCGTTGTACTTCTCCATCAGCCCGTACTGCTGGCTGACCACGAAGTCTTCCTGGCCATGGCCCGGAGCGGTATGCACCGCACCGGTACCGTCTTCGGCCGAGACGTGCTCGCCGTTGAGCAGCGGGATGTCGCGGGTGGGATAGAACGGGTGGGCCAGCAGCAGGTTTTCCAGCGCCGCACCGGTGGCGTGGCCGTGCACGACCAGGCCATCGACGCCGTAGCGCTGCAGCGAACGCTCGGCCAGCGCGGCCGCCAGCACCAGCCAACGACGCTTGCCGTTGTGGGCCGGGCCTTCGGCCAGCACGTACTCGATCTCCGCACCGAGGGACACCGCCAGCGAGGCCGGCAGCGTCCACGGGGTGGTCGTCCAGATCGGCACGGCCACCTCGACATCGGCCGGCACGGTCGCGCCGAAGCGCGCGGCCAGCTGTGCGCCATCACGCGCGGTGTAGGCCACGTCGATTGCCGGCGAGGTCTTGTCCTGGTACTCGATTTCCGCTTCCGCCAGGGCCGAGCCGCAGTCGAAGCACCAATGCACCGGCTTGGCGCCGCGCACGATGTGGCCGTTGGCGAACACCTTGGACAGCGCACGGATTTCGTTGGCCTCGAAATCGAAGCTCAGCGTCTTGTACGGGTTGTCCCAATCGCCGATCACGCCCAGGCGCTTGAAGTCGCGGCGCTGCAGCTCGATCTGCTCTTCGGCGAACTCGCGGCACTTCTGGCGGAACTGCTCGGCATCCAGCTTGACCCCGACCTTGCCCCACTTCTTCTCGACCGCGATCTCGATCGGCAGGCCGTGGCAATCCCAGCCCGGCACGTAGGGCGCATCGAAGCCGGCCAGGTAGCGCGACTTGACGATGATGTCCTTGAGGATCTTGTTGACCGCATGGCCCAGGTGGATCTGGCCGTTGGCGTAGGGCGGGCCGTCGTGCAGCACGAACAGCGGGCGACCCTGCGCGTTCTCGCGCAGGCGGGCGTACAGGCCCTCGTCTTCCCAGCGCGACAGAATGCCCGGCTCGCGCTTGGGCAGGTCGCCGCGCATCGGGAATTCGGTTGCCGGCAGATGAAGGGTGGCTTTGTAGTCCTGGCTCACGCAGTGGCTCGCAATCTGTGTTCGGAAAGGATGTGACGCGCCTGTTCGGCGTCACGGTGCATCTGGTCGGTCAACGCAGCCAGATCTTGGAACTTCTCTTCGTCGCGCAGCTTGGCGACGAATTCCACTTCAATATGACGACCGTACAGGTCGCCCTGGAAATCGAACAGGTGGGCTTCCAGCAGCGGCTCCACGCCATCCACGGTGGGACGGGTGCCGAAGCTGGACACCGACGGCCACGGCTGGTCGAACACGCCGTGCACCCAGGTGGCGTAGATGCCCGACAGCGCCGGGGTCTTGGGGAAGCGCAGGTTCGCCGTCGGGAAGCCCAGCGTACGGCCGAGCTGACGCCCACGCACCACCCGGCCGCCGATCGAGTACGGGCGGCCAAGCAGATCGTTGGCGTGGGTGAAGTTGCCTTCGCGCAGCAGCTGGCGGATGCGGGTGCTGGAAATGCGCTCGCCGTGCAGGTCCACCGGGTCGATTTCGCCCGCCGTAAAGCCCTGCTCCGCGCCCATGGCCTGCAGCAGCGCCAGGTCGCCGCGACGGCGGTTGCCGAAGCAGAACTCCGGGCCGATCCAGACTTCACGCGCACTCAGGCGCTGCACCAGCAGCTGCTGGACGAAGTCTTCGGGCTGCATGGCGGCCATGCGCGCATCGAAGCGCAGCAGGCCCACCGCATCCACACCCAGTTCGTTGAGCATGGCCACTTTGTCGCGGGCCAGGGTCAGCCGCGGCGGCGGCTCGCCCTGGGCGAAGTACTCGCGCGGCAACGGTTCGAACGCGACCGCCACGGCGGCCACGCCCAACGCGCGCGCACGCGCCACCGCATGCCGCACCAACGCACGATGGCCGAGGTGCAGGCCGTCGAATGCGCCGATGCAGACCACGCTTCCGTGCGGGAACAGCTGCCCGCCTTCAATGCTTCTGAACAACCTGCTCATCAACTGGGAATCCGGCCCACCAGGGCCGATAGAGTGCAAGGGATAGCCATGAAGTATAGCCGGGGTGTCCACGGATCAATGCTCGCGCAGGTGCCGCGGGCGGAACCCCATCGCCACCAGGGCCACCAGGTAGGTCAGGCCACCGCCGCCGACCAGCAGCGCGAGGTTGCCCATCCGGTGCCACTTGTCCATCTCGGTGAAGCCGGACATCCCGTGCAGCAGGCCCAGCAGCACCGCCACCATGGCCACGCAGGCCAGGGCCAAACGCGTCACATAGCCGCCCCAGCCGGGCTTGCGCTGGTACACATCGGTCTTGCCGAGCCAGTACCAGAGCAGGCCGAGGTTCAGGTAACTGGACAGCGCGCTGGCGATGCCCAGCGCCAGATGCAGGCCCGGCTGCTTGCCCAGCGCGACCCACACGCCCTGCGATTTCAGTTCATCCGGCACCATCACCTGGTACAGCACGGCCAGCAGGATGAAGTTGAAGACCATGTTGGCCACCAGCGCGACGATACCGGCCCGGACCGGGGTGCGGGTGTCCTGGCGCGCGTAGAACGCCGGCAGCACCACCTTGAGCAGCGCGAACGCCGGCAGACCGAAGCTCAGGCCGTACACCGACAGCGCGGTCATGCGGGTGTCGAAGGCGGTGAATTCCTTGTACTGGAACAGCGTGGCGATCAGCGGCTCGGCCAGCAGCACCAGGCCCAGCATGGCCGGCACCGAAATCAGCAGGGTCGTGCGCAGGCCCCAGTCCAGGGCGCTGGAGAAGCCGGCTTTGTCGGTGCTGACGTGATGGCGGGCCAGCGCCGGCAGGATCACCGTGCCCAGCGCGACGCCGAACACGCCCAGCGGTAGCTCCAGGAAGCGGTCGGCCAGCGACAGCCAGGACTGCGAGCCGTCGGTCAGCTTGGCCGCGATCACCGTATCCAGCAGCAGGTTGATCTGGGCCACCGAGGAGCCGAACAGGGTCGGCACCATCAGGGTGAGCACCTTGCGCACGCCCGGATGCCGCCAGCCCCAGCGCGGCAGGGTCAGCAGGTTGATGCCCTTCAGCGAGGGCAGCTGGAACAACAGCTGCAGCAGGCCGGCCGCCAGCACCGCCCAGCCCAGGGCCAGGATCTGCTTCTCCGGGGTGCCGCCCAGCCGGGGGGCCAGCCACACCGCGCCGGCGATCATGCACAGGTTGAGGATGACCGGGGTCAGCGCTGGCATCGCAAAGCGCTGGAAGCTGTTCAGGGCGCCGCCGGCGAGCGCGGTCAGCGACACGAACAGCAGGAACGGGAAGGTCAGCCGGAACAGGTCGACCAACAGGCCGTGCTTGGCCGGGTCGGTGTCCACCCCGCTGGAGAACAGGGTCGCCAGCTGCGGCGCGAAGATCAGCGCCAGCGCGGTGACCAGCATCAACACGCCGCCCAGGGTGCCGGCCACCCGCGACATCAGCTCGCGCAGTTCGGCATGGGGGCGGGTTTCCTTCACTTCCGTGAACACCGGCACGAAGGCGGTGGCGAAGGAGCCCTCCGCGAACAGTCGGCGCAGGAAGTTGGGCACCCGGAAGGCCACCCAGAAGGCATCGGTCACCGCATTGGTGCCGAACGTGGTGGTGATGACCTGGTCGCGAACCAGCCCCAACACCCGCGAAATCATGGTCATGCTGCTGAAAGACAGCAGACCCCGCAACATCCTTGGTGAACTCACCCGTGTTCCCTCTTGACAATTGACTTGACGTACATTTTTCGAGCCATCATACTTTCCAGCTTGCTGTTCCCATTACACCGATTTTTCAGGAAACCACCACTGTGGCCAATATCAAGTCCGCCAAGAAGCGCGCCAAGCAGACCGTCGTGCGCAACGCGCGCAATACGGCTCAGCGTTCGATGCTGCGCACCGCTGTCAAGAAGGTGATCAAGGCTCTGGATGCCAATGACGCCGCCGGCGCCGAGGCAGCCTTTGCTGTTGCCCAGCCGATCCTCGACCGTTTCAGCTCGCGTGGTCTGATCCACAAGAACAAGGCTGCTCGCCACAAGAGCCGCCTGACCGCGCGCATCAAGGCCATCAAGGCCGCCTGATACGGCGCTGCGGGTGTCGTAGAGCCACGCCCCGCGTGGCTTCGACCCAACCGCAGAAAAAGACCCGGCCCCGGCCGGGTTTTTTGTTGCCCTCAGGACCGTAACGCCCTTGGCGGCGACATCATGAGCAAGCCGCCCCGTAGCGCCGGGCTCTGCCCGGCTGCCCTTGGCGACAGCATCGTGAACGTCGGACGCAAGCCAAGCCGTAGAGCCGGGCTCTGCCCGGCTGCCCTTCGCGGCGATATCGTGAACGTTGGACGCCAGCCGGGCAGAGCCCGGCTCTACGGCGTTATGCACACGCGGCGTCCGCAAGACGGCGTCCAGCACACGCGGCACGGGCGCACCACAGAAAAACCCGGCCGCAGCCGGGTTTTTCAGGGGCGCGCGGAGGCGCTCAGTACGCATCGCGCGCTTGCGCCTCGTCTTCCTTCTGGCGATCGAAGAAGGCCATGATGTTGGTCATGATCGGCCAGGTGCCTTCACGACCCAGCGCCGAGACCAGGTACCACGGCTGGGTCCAGCCCAGCTCGGCGACGATCTTCTCGGCAGCGGCCTTGGCCTCGTCCTCGAACATCAGGTCGGCCTTGTTCAGCACCAGCCAACGCGGCTTGTTCAGCAGCTCCGGATCGTGCTTTTCCAGCTCGCGCTCGATCGCGCGGACCTGCTCGATCGGCGAGACACCGTCCACGCCACCTTCCATCGGGGAGATGTCCACCAGGTGCAGCAGCAGGCGGGTGCGCTGCAGGTGACGCAGGAACTGCGCGCCCAGGCCGGCACCGTCGGCAGCACCTTCGATCAGGCCGGGAATGTCGGCGATGACGAAGCTGCGGTAATTTTCAACGCGCACCACACCCAGGTTCGGGTACAGCGTGGTGAACGGGTAATCAGCCACCTTCGGGGTGGCGGCGGACACCGCGCGGATCAGGGTGCTCTTGCCGGCATTGGGGAAGCCCAGCAGGCCCACGTCGGCCAGCAGCTTCAGCTCCAGCTTGAGCAGGCGTTCTTCACCCTCTTCGCCCGGCAGCGCCTGGCGCGGCGAACGGTTGGTGGAGCTCTTGAAATGCATGTTGCCCAGGCCGCCGCGGCCGCCCTTGGCCACCAGTAGGCGGTCGTCGTGCTGGGTCAGGTCGCCGATGATTTCATCGGTGGCCACGTTCATGACCACGGTGCCGACCGGCACGGTGATGACCAGGTCTTCGCCGCCCTTGCCGTAGGCCTGGCGGCCCATGCCGTTCTCACCACGCTGCGCCTTGAAGATGCGCTCGTGGCGGAAGTCGACCAGGGTGTTCAGGTTGGCGTCGGCGCGGATCCAGACGTTGCCGCCATTGCCACCATCGCCACCGTCCGGGCCGCCCAGCGGAATGAACTTCTCGCGACGGAAACCGACGCAGCCGTTGCCGCCATTGCCGGCGGTGACCTGGATTTCTGCTTCGTCTACAAGTTTCATGATTCTGGATGCCAACTGGAGGCGGCGGGCATCGGATGCACCCGACCGCAGAGTCTAACGTCCCCGGTACGATCCGCGGACGGTGGCGGGAAGGATCCCCGCCCATGTTCGAACAAAAACAAAAAACAAAAACCCCGCCGAAGCGGGGCTTTCGTCAGCGGCCCCACGCGCTAGGCGTGGGCGCCTGCGTATCGCGAAGATCAGGCTTCGGCGACGACGCTGACGGTACGACGCTTCTTCGGGCCCTTGACCGAGAACTCCACCTTGCCGTCGACGAGCGCGAACAGGGTGTGGTCACGGCCGAGGCCAACGCCGCTACCCGGGTGGAACTGGGTGCCGCGCTGACGCACGATGATGTTGCCGGCATCGATGGCCTGGCCACCGAAGATCTTGACGCCGAGGTACTTCGGGTTGGAGTCGCGACCGTTGCGCGAAGAGCCTACGCCTTTTTTATGTGCCATGACTGGTTCTCCTTATTACTTGCTGCCACCGGCAATGCCGGTGATCTCGATTTCGGTGTAGTACTGACGGTGACCCTGGCGCTTCATGTGGTGCTTACGGCGACGGAACTTGATGATCCGGACCTTGTCAGCACGACCCTGGGACACGACCTTGGCAGTGACCGAAGCGCCGCTCAGAGCGTCGCCCAGCTTGATGCCATCGCTGTCACCCAGCATCAGGATGGTGTCGAACGTGATCTCGTTGCCGACTTCGACTTCGAGTTTTTCGACGCGGAGCGTTTCGCCCTGCGCCACGCGGTATTGCTTACCGCCGGTTACCAGTACTGCGTACATGACCAGACTTCCTCTGTAGTTATTGTGGTCTATGGACTGCTGCCATCGAGGGCAGACAGAAGCGGGATTTTAATGACTGGTGGTGGGTCGGGTCAAGTCACCCCCCGCCTTGCCCTGTCTGGGGCTGAATCCTGTTCAGGTAACGCCCCGGCAGGTCTCAGGCGGTGAGACCCGGGGCTGGCAATGTGCGCGATTGCCCCCAAATCCCAAGCTCGGTAGGCTGACCGATTGCCGTCTCCGCTTGCCCCACCCGCTTGCCGGCCCTCCGGGCCAGAGCCCCACAACGGATCCCCCATGGCGATGGATTTCATCCGCATCCGCGGCGCGCGGACGCACAATCTCAAGAACATCGATCTCGACCTGCCCCGCGACAAGCTCATTGTCATCACCGGCCTGTCCGGCTCGGGCAAGTCCTCGTTGGCGTTCGACACCATCTACGCGGAAGGCCAGCGTCGTTACGTGGAGTCGCTGTCGGCCTATGCCCGCCAGTTCCTCAGCGTGATGGAAAAGCCGGACCTGGACCACATCGAGGGCCTGTCTCCGGCGATCTCGATCGAGCAGAAGTCGACCTCGCACAACCCGCGTTCCACCGTGGGCACGATCACCGAGATCTACGACTACCTGCGCCTGCTGTACGCCCGCGTCGGCAGCCCGCGCTGCCCCGACCACGGCTACCCGCTGGAGGCCCAGACGGTCAGCCAGATGGTCGACCACGTGCTCAGCCTGGATGCCGAACAGCGCTACATGCTGCTGGCCCCGGTGATCCGCGAGCGCAAGGGCGAGCACGCCCAGGTGTTCGACCAGCTGCGCGCGCAGGGTTTCGTGCGCGTGCGCGTGGACGGCATCCTGCATGAAATCGATGCGGTGCCGCCGCTGGCGCTGCGCCAGAAGCACACCATCGAGGCGGTGATCGACCGCTTCCGCCCGCGCGAGGACATCAAGCAGCGCCTGGCCGAGAGCTTTGAAACCGCGCTCAAGCTGGGCGATGGCATGGTCTCGGTGCAGTCGCTGGACGTCGAAGACGCGCCGGCCCACCTGTTCTCGTCCAAGTACAGCTGCCCGGTCTGCGACTACTCGCTGCCGGAGCTGGAACCGCGCCTGTTCTCGTTCAACTCGCCGGTCGGCGCCTGCCCGGGCTGCGACGGGCTGGGCATGGCCGAGTTCTTCGACCCCTCGCGCGTGGTGGTGCACCCGGAGCTGTCGCTGTCGGCCGGTGCCGTGCGCGGCTGGGACCGCCGCAACGCGTACTACTTCCAGCTGATCGCCTCGCTGGCCAAGCACTACAAGTTCGACGTCGATGCGGCCTGGCAGACCCTGCCCGAGGACGTGCGCCAGGCGGTGCTGTTCGGCAGCGGCGAAGAGACCATCACCTTCACCTACTTCACCGAAGCCGGTGGCCGCACCCAGCGCAAGCACCGCTTCGAGGGCATCATTCCGAACCTGGAACGCCGCTACAAGGAAACCGAATCGGCGGCGGTGCGCGAAGAACTGGCCAAGTACATCAGCGAGCGCAACTGCCCCGAATGCCAGGGCCAGCGCTTGAACAAGGCCGCGCGCAACGTGTTCGTGGCCGACCGCGCACTGCCGGAACTGGTGGTGCTGCCGATCGATGAAGCGCTGAAGTTCTTCAGCGGCATGACCCTGCCCGGCTGGCGCGGCGAGATTGCCGGCAAGATCGTCAAGGAGATCGGTGAACGCCTCGGCTTCCTGGTCGACGTGGGCCTGGATTACCTCACCCTGGAGCGCAAGGCCGACACCCTGTCCGGTGGCGAAGCCCAGCGCATCCGCCTGGCCAGCCAGATCGGCGCCGGCCTGGTCGGCGTGATGTACGTGCTCGATGAGCCCTCCATCGGCCTGCACCAGCGCGACAACGAACGCCTGCTCGGCACCCTCACCCGCCTGCGTGACCTGGGCAACACGGTGATCGTGGTCGAGCATGACGAAGACGCGATCCGGCTGGCCGACTACGTGCTGGACATCGGTCCGGGCGCGGGCGTGCATGGCGGCGAGATCGTCGGCCAGGGCACCCTGCAGGACATCCTGGATGCGCCGCGTTCGCTGACCGGCCAGTACCTCTCGGGCAAGCGCGCCATCGAGATCCCGGCGCGCCGGCACAAGCCCAACCCGAAGATGACGCTGCACCTGCGCGGTGCCAGCGGCAACAACCTCAAGGGCGTGGACCTGGACATTCCGTCGGGCCTGCTGACCTGCATCACCGGGGTGTCCGGCTCGGGCAAGTCGACCCTGATCAACGACACCCTGTTCTCGCTGGCCGCCAACGAGATCAACGGTGCCTCGCACCCGATCGCGCCGTACAAGGAAGTGGACGGGCTGGACCTGTTCGACAAGGTGGTGGACATCGACCAGTCGCCGATCGGCCGCACCCCGCGCTCGAACCCGGCTACGTACACCGGTCTGTTCACGCCGCTGCGCGAGCTATACGCACAGGTGCCCGAAGCGCGTGCGCGCGGCTATTCGCCGGGGCGTTTCAGCTTCAACGTGCGCGGTGGCCGCTGCGAAGCGTGCCAGGGCGATGGCCTGATCAAGGTGGAAATGCACTTCCTGCCGGACGTGTACGTGCCCTGCGACGTGTGCCATGGCAAGCGCTACAACCGCGAAACGCTGGAGATCCTGTACAAGGGCTTCAACATCAACGACGTGCTGCGAAGATGCGCTGAAGCTGTTCGAGCCGGTGCCGAGCATCGCGCGCAAGCTGGAAACGCTGGTCGACGTGGGCCTGAGCTACATCAAGCTGGGCCAGAGCGCGACCACGCTGTCCGGTGGTGAAGCGCAGCGCGTGAAGCTGTCCAAGGAACTGTCGCGGCGCGATACCGGCCGCACGCTGTACATCCTGGATGAGCCGACCACCGGCCTGCATTTCCACGACATCGAAGCGCTGCTCGGCGTGCTGCACAAGTTGCGCGACGAAGGCAACACGGTGGTGGTGATCGAGCACAACCTGGACGTGATCAAGACCGCCGACTGGATCGTCGATCTGGGTCCGGAGGGCGGCCACCGCGGTGGCACCATCCTGGTCACCGGTACGCCGGAAGACGTGGCGGCCTGCCCGAGCTCCTACACCGGCCAGTTCCTGGCCAAGATGCTGCCTTCGATCAGCGCCCGCCCGCAGCAGCCGGCCGCGACGGCCAACAAGCCCGATGCGCGCCCGCCCCGCAAGGTCAAGCCGGAGAAGCCGGCCAAGAAGGCTGCCGCGGCCAAGAGCACCGGCAAGGCCAGCAAGACCAGCACCGCCAGCAAGAAGAAGAAGGACGCCTGATGAGCAGCGAACACAAGATCCTGGCCCGCGTACCGATCAGCGTGCGCTGGCGCGACATGGACAGCATGGGCCACGTCAACAACGCCAAGTACATCTCCTACCTGGAAGAGGCGCGCGTGCGCTGGATGCTGGGCGTGGACGGCGTGTCGATGACCGACCGCATCGCCCCGGTGGTGGCGGCCACCAACGTCAATTACCGCCTGCCGATCGTGTGGCCCAACGACATCGTGGTGGAACTGTTCGTCGAGCGGCTGGGCAACAGCAGCGTGACGATCGGCCATCGCATCGTGGACCAGAACGACGACGCCAAGCTGTACTCGGACGGCAACGTGGTAGTGGTCTGGATGGACACGCAGACCGGCAAGAGCGCACCGCTGCCCGACGCGATCCGCACCGCGTCCACCTGAGGGGTAGTGCCGGCCGCTGGCCGGCACCCCCATACCCCCGGACGGATTTACCTGGTTGCCGGCCAGCGGCCGGCACCTCCGGGATTTCCTCGGGCGCCATTACCGCGTTGTGTGCAAAGGATCGCCATGTTTCACCAGACCGATGTCCGCGTGTTGCAGCCGGGGCTTACGCCGTTTCCCGTCGATGTGTTCGCGCCCGACCAGCCCTGGCTGGCCGACCACCTGCTGCCGTTGATCGCCATCGACCTGGGCCTGCTGCGGCCGGAACTGGCCGGCAGCGTGGTCACGCTGCTGTGCCCGATCGAGCCGTACGAAGGCTGCCTGGGCGATGGCACCGAGGCGCACCACAACGCATTCGCCAGCAGCAACTGGCTGGCCTTCGAGCTGCAGGCCGACAACCGCCTGCGCTTCCTCGGCAATGAAGGCTATTTCCAGCGCGCGCCGCAGAACAGCGATGCGCTGCCAGTCGATGAGGACCTGCGGGAGCACGCCGCGGAAATGCTGGACAGCCATACTGCGGCCCGTGCGTATTTCCAGCAGCACGGCATGCTGGTCAGCGGCGTGGACGCCGATGACGAAGACGAAGAACCGCAGCAGCAGGCCTACCTGGACAACCTGGGCGGCCCGTTCTGGCACGGCAACTGGACCGACTACAGCACGATCCCGTCGGCATTCCGGATCGAAGACCTGGCCGGCACCACCCAGCGCGGCACCCTGCACTTCCGCAACGAAAGCGCACACCTGCCGGACGACGGCATCCGCATCACGCGCGACGGCGAGCCGTTCTTCCACGTCGCCGATGTCGCCTCCTACAACTGGTGCGCCAGCGGCGCCGACGCGATCCTGATGTTCTACGAGCCGCGCAGCCGGACGGTGTTGTTCACGTTCGACTGGTCGTGACGCTGCGCGTCCCCATCACCGATGGGTGCGCACGCGCTCCCCAGCACACTGCTGCGGCCATTGACCGACCAGTTCACGAAGGCACGCCATCGGTTGACAGACGCCAGCCGCAGCGCGGGGTCGAATCGATGCGATGCGATGCCGTGCAGGACTTGCCGATCGATCTCACGCCTGCGCGATGACTGCTGGATCCGCGCACTGACCACTGCGCCCTGCGTATCGACGCCGAGCTCCAACTGCACGCACCCTGCCGGGATGTCGCCGCCCAAGGGGCCGCGATTGAACCGCAGGGGCTCGACCGGGCCGAGCGCGCCCTCGGGCAACAGGAGCAACTCCGTGGCAGGCTCAGTGGCAGCGGCCAGGATCAGTACCGGCACCAGCGCACGCCACATCAACGCACCGCCTTGCGCACCTGCAACGTTCCATCCACCTTGCGCCCGTCTTCAAGGCTGAGCCGCAGCGGCAACGCGGCACCCTCCTTCAGGCTCACCTCGGGCTGCATCAGCATCAGATGCAGGCCACCGGGTTTGAGTTCGACCGTGGCGCCGGCCGCAATCGGCAACCGCTCCACCTCGCGCATGCGGCTGATGCCCTGCACCAGCGTCGTTTCATGCAACGACACCTCCCCGAACGCCTTGCTGCCGGCGCCGACCACCACCACCGCGCTGCGGCAGTCGTTGCGGATCTTGCCGTAGCCGGCCGCCATCGGCATCGGCCCCGGCGGCAGCCGTACCCAGCCCTCGCGCACCGACACGCACGCCGGCTCGGCGGCAGCGGCCGATGTTGCGAGCGCACACAGACCCAACAATACGCACACGAATGGTTTGGTTATCATCGCCTCAGTTTCCCGTCCGCAACGAGATCGCAGCATGACGACGCTTATCGAGGTGATCAACCATGGCCCCATCCGCGAGCTGAGGCTGGCGCGGCCGCCGGTCAACGCGCTGGACACCGAGCTGTGCCGCCACCTGATCCACGCGATCAACCAGGCCATGGCCGATGACGCGCACGGCATCGTGCTGTCGGGCAGTGAACGCATCTTCAGCGCCGGCATGGACGTGCCGCACCTGCTCGGCCATGGCGAGGACAGACACAAGCTGCTCGACAGCTGGCAGGCTTTCTTCGGCGCGGTGCGCACGCTGGCCGAATGCCGGGTACCGGTGGTGGCCGCGCTGACCGGACATGCGCCGGCCGGCGGCTGCGTGCTGGCGCTGTGCTGCGATTACCGGATCCTGGCGCGCAGCCCGGACCCGGCCCAGCCAACCGTGATCGGCCTGAACGAGGTGCAGGTGGGGCTGGTGGCCCCCGAAGGCATCCAGCGCCTGATGCGCCGCGTGGTCGGCCATCACCGCGCCACCCAGCTGCTGGTGGGCGGGGAGATGGTGCCGGCCGAGCGTGCGCTCGAGATCGGGCTGGTGGACGAACTGGCCGACGCCGCCCAGGTGGTGCCGCGCGCGGTGGCGTGGCTGCAGCGCCTGCTCAAGCTGCCCCGCCAGCCGATGCTGCTGACCCGCGCGATCGCCCGCGCCGACCTGCACGAGGCCCTGCACGCCGACCTGATCCAGCTCGACCGCTTCGTCGAGGCCTGGTATGCCCCGGACGCCCAGCAGGCGCTGCAGCAGCTGGCGGCCAGACTCGGCAAGGCCTGACCGGTAGTGCCGGCCGCTGGCCGGCAACCCCGCACTGCTTCGAAGGCCTGACCCGGTAGTGCCGGCCGCTGGCCGGCAACCCCGGACTGCTTCGATCGTTCTTCGCCTGGTTACCGGCCAGCGGCCGGCACTACCTTATAATTCGGGCTTGCCCCCTGCAGGTTGCTTCCCTTGTCCGACACGCACGAACCCGTCGTCTCCGAGCTGATCGATCTGCTCACGCTCGAGCGCCTGGAAGACAACCTGTTCCGCGGCCAGAGCCGCGACATCGGGACCAAGTACGTGTTTGGCGGCCAGGTGCTGGGCCAGGCGCTGTCGGCCGCGCAGGCCACCGTGGACAACGGTCGCCACGTGCATTCGCTGCATGCCTACTTCCTGCGCGCGGGCAACATCGACCACCCCATCGTCTACGACGTGGACCGCACCCGCGACGGCGGCAGTTTTTCGGTGCGCCGGGTTACCGCGATCCAGCACGGCAAGGTGATCTTCTTCTGCGCGGCCTCTTTCCAGCAGGCCGAACAGGGTGCCGAGCACCAGCACAAGATGCCCGAAGTGCCGCAGCCGGAAGACATCGAACCCAACCGCCCGCTGCCGCCGGAGGTGCTCGAACGCCTGCCGATCAAGGTGCAGCGCTGGCTGTCGCGCGGCGGTCCGTTCGAGTTCCGCCACGTGTACCCGCGCGACGAACTCAACCCGCCCAAGCGCCCGCCCTATCACCAGGTCTGGCTGCGCTTGAATGAAAAAGTGGGCGATGCGCCGGAGCTGCACCAGGCGCTGCTGGCCTACGCCTCGGACTTCCACCTGCTGGGCACGGCGACCTTCCCGCACGGCATCAGCTACTACCAGCCGCACGTACAGATGGCCTCGCTCGACCACGCGATCTGGTTCCACCGCCCGTTCCGCGCCGACGACTGGCTGCTGTACTCGCTGGACAGCCCCAGCGCGCAGGATTCACGCGGACTGGCCCGTGGCCAGTTCTTCACCCGCGATGGCCTGCTGGTGGCGAGCACCGCGCAGGAAGGCCTGATCCGCGTGGTACCCGACAGCGCCGCGGCGGCCGCCGTTCCGGCCAAGGACTGACATGAGACAGATTTTCAACAGCCAGCGCGTGGAAACCGTGGAAGGCGTGGCCAAGCTGCTGCGCGATGCCGGCATCGAGGTGCGCATCACCAACGGCCGCTCGTACCACAGCAAGCGCGGCAGCCAGTTCAGCTACCTCGACACCAGCAAGGCCACCACCCATCCCACGCTCTGGGTGGTGCATGCCAATGACCAGCCGCGTGCGCGCGAGATCCTGCGCGACGCGCGCCTGCTGGAAACCACGCGACGCGACCACCCCACCGCCCAGTTTGCCTTCCGCGACCAGGTGGGCGAGGTCGCCCCGCGCCGCAACTGGGCCTGGCGCATCCGCATCGGCCTGCTGCTGGTGATCGCCGCCGTGGCGATGGTGGTGGTGATGCGCCACCGCAGCGCCCCGCCGGTGGCCCCGGCTCCCCCGGCCGCCC